>VOFK01003504.1_pt1 | contig 182968 bp, 311 predicted proteins | sample 5384121 | NCBI WGS metagenome assembly VOFK01 (sample SAMN12384730, study PRJNA508395) | human gut metagenome | isolation source: healthy gut J | host: Homo sapiens | reverse complement strand
AGTTACGCATGCCGAAGCGATGCGATGTCCAAGACCGTATTTTACCGGCAGTATTTAACTCGATGCCTTTCCACGGAAATTAACTGCTTAAAAGATCTCATCTATCACGTCAGAATATTTTCGATAAGAATAATCGGCATTTTTATTTGGACCATAGCGGATAAAGTCGATGTGTCCGTAAACGTCAAAATCGTCATAAGCCTGAAATTATTTGGGGAATGATCTCAAAATATTCTAAGTAAGCCTCATACTCCGTTTTCCTCTCAGATAATATGATCGATCCCGTGCACAACATGGGAAGAACCACGACGAAGTCAAAATGCTGTTCTGTAAAAAAGCTGACGGTTATATTCCGCGGCCTGTGGCTGTGACCGAGTTCCACACCAATAATGCAGATTGGCAGAACGTTTTGATATTTTTTCCTTTTAACTCAGACAACTCTCTTTTTTGATAAGCATCCATATCGAATAAAAAAAAAAAGGTTCTTTGATAGTCGTAATCAATATGATCGGTAAAAGGATGCCATCCAAAACCATGTTGAAGGGCAGCCTGAACCATATCTTCCGGTTCGGCAGTGCTGTCACCGGAATAACGTGTATGTAAATGGGTGTCCCAAAGCATTTGTAATCCTCCTGTGATTATTTCATTCAATTATGCGTTACCGTGTATGCATACACATCGCAGTGCCGCTCAAAAATCAAAGATTTTTTTTTTTGTACGGGCATTCGCCCTATCATCCAACAAAAATATAATTGACTTTATGCAAGCACAAGTCAGTTATATTTTCGTTGGATGGCACTGCTCATCGCTTGCACTCATTATATCACAATCACAGCAAAAGATTCCACTTGTTCACATCCCTGTCCCATGTTATCATTTAATATAGTGACAAAGGAAGCAGAAAACATCTGCAATATACCAACAGGGAAGGAATCCACCGATGAAAAAAAATACTATCAGGACTGCTTACGGTCTGCCTGCTTGTGTCCATGCTGGCTGTGGCAGATACACCGATAAAGGCAGAAGCAGCAAGTACAAGCGGAAGTTTAGAGCAGAGGATCACGCAACTTCAGAAAAAAAATTTCCAAACGGAAAATACTGGAACCACTCAGGGAGTTTTGTAAATAACCCGGATGGCTGGACGGATACACCGTGTACGCATCATGGCAATTGTCTGGCAAAGGGATATCAGGGGCAGTGCGGCTGTAACAGTTTTTCTAATGCGATCCAGTGTATGGGATTTTCAGAAAAACTCGGTTATGATGTGTTCGGAAGTGCACCAAGAACCTGGTCTAGCCATACGAACCTGTCAAAAGTAAAAGCCGGGGATGTGATCCGTTACAGGTATAATACGCATTCCGTTTTTGTGACAAAGGTTACGGCAGATACGATCACGTTTGCAGACTGCAACTGGGACGGCCACTGCAAGATCCGATGGAACGTTACGATCCCAAAATCATCCATTACGGGCTTAACTTATATCCGCCATGCGAATAATTATGACAGTGTGGTAAAAATACCGCAGACCGTGAAGCTGACAACGGCAAAGAATAAAGCGACCAAAAAAGTGTGGTTAAAGTGGAACCGGAGCGATAAAACCAGCGGATATGAAGTATACCGTTCCACAAAAAAGAACTCCGGATATAAAAAATAAAAACGATCAATTCAGCAAAGAACTGCAGCATGACAGACAAAAAACCGGATGATCGGAAAAAAATACTACTATAAGATACGGGCATACCGGAATGTAAACGGACAAAGACTCTATGGATCTTACAGTAATATCAAATCCATCACCATCCGAAAATAGAAGTGAAACAATACTGGGGGCAAAACGGTAGTTTTTGCCCCTGAATTCTTATACAAAAAATCCAATATGTGTAAAAAAAATAGTGAAAAGTTTAACAAAGATACGAAATACCCTTGAAATTTTTCTAAGAATTAGTTAAAATATCAGTAGTTGGGCAAGCTAGCTCAAAAGTAAGAAAAAATTTCATTCAAAATTTCTAGGAGGAATAAGAAATGGCAGTAAGAGTAGCAATCAATGGTTTTGGACGTATTGGTCGTCTTGCATTCAGACAGATGTTCGGTGCAGAAGGATATGAAGTAGTAGCAATCAACGATTTAACCAGCCCTAAGATGCTGGCACATCTGTTGAAGTATGATTCTTCTCAGGGAAAATATGAGAAAGCTGACACAGTAACAGCTGGAGAAGATTCTATCACAGTTGATGGAAAAGAAATCAAAATCTACGCATTCCCAGATGCAAACAATTGCCCATGGGGTGAATTAAAAGTTGACGTTGTATTAGAGTGCTCCGGATTCTATACATCCAAAGAAAAAGCACAGGCACACATCAACGCTGGTGCTCGTAAAGTTGTTATTTCTGCTCCAGCAGGAAATGATCTTCCTACTATCGTATACAACACAAACCACGAGACATTAAAAGCTTCTGATACAATCATCTCCGCAGCTTCTTGTACAACAAACTGCCTTGCACCTATGGCAGATGCATTAAACAAATTTGCACCGATCCAGTCCGGTATCATGTGCACAATCCACGCTTACACAGGTGATCAGATGACATTAGACGGACCACAGAGAAAAGGTGATTTAAGAAGATCCCGTGCAGCAGCAGTTAATATCGTTCCTAACAGCACTGGCGCTGCAAAAAGCAATCGGTCTGGTTATTCCGGAGTTAAACGGCAAACTGATCGGCTCTGCACAGCGTGTACCGACTCCGACAGGTTCTACCACAATCTTAACAGCAGTTGTTAAGAAAGCCGGCGTTACAAAGGAAGACATCAACGCAGCTATGAAGAGCAGCAGCTAACGAGTCCTTCGGATACAATGAAGATGAAATCGTATCTTCTGATATCGTTGGAATGAGATTCGGTTCCTTATTCGATGCAACTCAGACCATGGTAAATCAGATTTCTGATGATTTATATGAAGTACAGGTTGTTTCATGGTATGACAATGAGAACAGCTACACATCTCAGATGGTTCGTACAATCAAATACTTCTCTGAGTTAGCATAAGTATTGATACCAGAGTAAAAAGACTCAACATGGGTCCGGTCTTTAAAGGGCCGGACTCATTTTTTTTTTACGGAGATAAGGTTTCAGATTTCGGTAAACGTACATAACAATATCCAGGAGGAAAATAAAAATGGGATTAAACAAAAAATCAGTAGATGATATTAATGTAAAGGGACTTCGCGTTCTTTGCAGATGTGATTTCAACGTACCATTAAAAAGGATGGAAAGATCACAGATGAGAACCGTCTGGTTGCAGCACTTCCTACGATCAAAAAATTAGTAGCGGATGGCGGAAAAGTAATTCTTTGCTCCCACTTAGGAAAACCAAAGGGAGAGCCAAAGCCTGAATTATCTCTTAGCACCTGTAGCAGTAAGACTTTCAGAATTATTAGGACAGGAAGTAAAATTTGCAGCAGATAACGAAGTAGTAGGACCAAATGCAAGAGCAGCCGTAGAGGCAATGAAAGATGGAGACATCATCCTTTTAGAGAACACACGTTACAGAGCTGAGGAAACAAAGAACGGAGACGAATTCTCAGAGGAGTTAGCATCTATCTGTGATGTATTCGTAAACGATGCATTCGGTACAGCTCACAGAGCACACTGCTCTAACGTAGGTGTAGCTGAATTAGTAGATACAGCAGTTGTTGGATATTTAATGCAGAAAGAGATTGATTTCTTAGGAAATGCAGTAGAAATCCGGTAAGACCGTTTGTTGCCATCTTTTAGGCGGGGCAAAGGTTGCCGACAAATTAAATGTTATCTCTAACTTATTAGAAAAATGCGATACCTTAATCATCGGCGGCGGTATGGCATATACTTTCTTAAAAAGCACAGGGAAAAAGAAATCGGAAAATCTTTGGTGGACGACAGCAAGCTCGACTACTGTAAAGAGATGATGGATAAGGCAAAATCATTAGGAAAAAGAATTATTACTTCCAGTGGATACCACGATCGCAGCTTCCTTCCCGGATCCAATCGACGGACCGATCGAGGTCAGCAACGTATCCGCAGATGCAATTCCGGCAGATATGGAAGGACTTGATATTGGAACAGAGACAGCAAAATTATACGCAGACGCAGTAAAGAATGCAAAGACCGTTGTATGGAACGGACCGATGGGTGTATTTGAGAACCCGACACTTGCAGCAGGTACGATCGCTGTAGCAAAGGCACTGGCTGAGACTGACGCGACCACCATCATCGGTGGCGGAGATTCTGCAGCAGCGGTCAACCAGCTTGGTTTTGGCGACAAGATGACCCATATTTCCACCGGTGGCGGCGCATCCCTGGAATTCTTAGAGGGAAAGGAGCTTCCGGGCGTAGCGGCAGCGAATGATAAATAAAAATACAAATAAAAGGAGAATAGAATCATGGCAAGAAGAAAAAATTGTTGCAGGTAACTGGAAGATGAATAAAACTCCAAGCGAGGCAGGCGCTTTAGTCGACGAGTTAATCCCATTGGTAAAAAGCGATGATGTGGACGTAGTATTCTGCGTTCCTGCAATCAACATTATCCCGGTTGGAGAAAAAATTAAAGGGAACCAATGTTGCTCTCGGCGCTCAGAATATGTACTACGAGGAGAGCGGTGCTTACACAGGAGAGATCGCTCCTTCCATGTTAGAAGAAGCAGGCGTGAAATATGTGATTATCGGACACTCTGAGAGAAGAGATTACTTCAAAGAGACAGATGAGATGATCAACAAAAAAGCTTTAAAGGCATTTGAGCATGGCATTACACCGATCATCTGCTGTGGCGAGTCCTTAACACAGAGAAAACAGGGCATCTACATTGACTGGATCCGTATGCAGATCAAGATTGCATTCCAGGGCGTGACGGCAGATCAGGCGAAGACGGCAGTGATCGCTTATGAGCCGATCTGGGCAATCGGAACAGGCGAGACGGCTACTTCCGATCAGGCGCAGGAAGTATGCGCAGCAATCCGTACATGCATCTCTGAGATTTTACGATGGAGCAACCGCAGAGGCAATCCGTATTCAGTACGGCGGTTCCGTAAATGGAAAAATGCGGCAGAGCTTTTTGCAAAACCGGACATTGACGGTGGATTAATCGGCGGAGCTTCGTTGAAGGCAGATTTTGGAAATATTGTGAACTATAAATAAGATTGTTACGGTCTTGATGCATAGGCAGCGGCTTTAGGCCGCTGCCTGTTCTCATATAATAGGGAAGATCTCATAGGATTAGAACGAAATGAGGGATTCTTATGAAAAAAAAAGAGTTCTGCTGGGAGGAGTCCTTTTCGTCGCATTATGTGTTTGGCGGGGATAGGCTATTTCGGCAAGAAAATGAATATAAATTTCATAGAGACAGAGACCAGGGAAGCTCCAAAGAAAGAAGATAAGGCGGAGAAAAAAGAACAGTTGGGCGGGAGACCTTGTATGAGGAGATTTTAAACCACTGTACTGCGGATTTCATCGGAGAGAAACCGATCAATGACAATTTTCTAAGCTGGCTCCATTATGCCTATGGGGAGGAACTCTTAGAGGAGATTGCTAAGGAATCCAAAAAAGAGCCGGCAGGATCGAAATTTGTGGTATAGCCTGACCGGTAATTCCATACAGGTACTTTGGATACAGTACTGCCGGGACACGGGCTATCAGTTGGAATTATTAGAAAATGTCTATGAGAGAGACTGTGCAGACACAGAGGAGATCGTCCTCGATTTTACCGGGGATGTCAATCTTGCGGAGGGCTGGTCCACCACAAAATATATGGACCAGCAGGAAAACGGAATCTATGACTGTCTCTCGGCGAATCTGGTGATGGAGCTTCAGGGGCGGATATCCTGATGGTGAACAATGAGTATGCCTACAGCGACAGAGGTTACCCGCTTCCAGGGAAAACCTATACTTTCCGCGCGATGCCAACCAGAGTGCAGGTCTTGCAGCAGATCGGAACGGACGTGGTATCCTTAGCAAAATAATCACGTCTATGATTACGGGGAAGACGCCCTGCTCGATACCCTTGAAACTTTAGAGAATGTCGGGATTCCCCTATGTGGGAGTGGGGAGAAATCTCAAAGAAGCGGAAAAGATTGTCTATTTTATAGCAAACGGCAGAAAAATTGCGATTGTCGCGGCGACACAGATTGAACGTTTTGAGTCCTTTACAAAAGAAGCGGGAGGAGAACACGCCGGGAGTCTTAAAGACCCTGGAGCCGGACAAGTTCGTGAGAGTAATCCGGGAGGCGAAAAAAAAACAGCGATTATGTGATCGCATACCCGCACTGGGGAACGGAGGGGACAAGCGTCTACGGTTTAGATCAGCGGCAGTTAGCGGAAGCTTTTTGCAGAAGCGGGAGCGGATGTCATTATCGGCGGGCATACCCACTCCCTTCAGGGAATTGACTATATCGGGGACGTTCCGGTGTTCTACAGTCTGGGCAATTTTGGTTCAATGGCAAGACCATTGATACCGGGGTGGCCCAGGTGAGAATACAAAAAAGACGGCAGTATCCGTCCTCGGTTTCTCCCATGTCTTCAATCGGGCTGCCAGACGGAATTGTTAGAGGACGGGGAGAAGAGAGACAAGATTTTGGAATTTATGCGGGGATTGTCTAAGGGTGTTGAAATTGATGAAAAGGGAGATATAACAAATTTGGGGAAATAGTTGAAAAATACCTTGAATTGTTTTAATATAAATACATAGAGTCATAAGGAAAGAGGATAAGAGTATGAGTAAAAAACCGACAGTATTAATGATCCTGGATGGATACGGATTAAACAAGACCGTGAATGGAAATGCAGTAGTACAGGCCAGAACGCCTGTTATGGATGAATTGAAAAAGAATATCCATTTGTAAAAGGAAATGCCAGCGGAATGGCAGTAGGACTCCCAGACGGGCAGATGGGCAATTCAGAGGTTGGCCATATGAATATGGGTGCGGGACGCATTGTCTATCAGGAATTGACCAGAATCACGAAAGAGATTGAGGACGGCACATTCTTTGAGAATGAAGCGCTCTTAAATGCAGTAAAAAATTGTAAGGAAAACAGAAGTGCGCTGCACCTGTTCGGGTTATTGTCCGACGGCGGCGTACACAGCCACAATACACATCTCTACGGCCTTTTAGAATTGGCGAAGAGAAACCGTCTGTCTCACGTCTATGTACATTGCTTCTTAGACGGGCGTGACACGCCTCCTTCAAGCGGAAAAGACTTTGCAATCGAACTTCAGCAGAAAATGAAAGAGATCGGTATTGGTCAGATTGCTTCCGTGATGGGACGTTATTATGCAATGGACAGAGATAACAACTATGATCGTGTGAAGTTAGCATATGACGCTCTGACGAAGGGAGAGGGCGAGACGGCACCTAGCGGACCGGAGGGAATCCAGCAGTCTTATGACAAGGGAGACACCGATGAATTTGTGAAACCGACGGTTGTCGTAGAGGGCGGAGCGCCGATTGCGACAATAAAGGACAAGGACTCCATCGTATTTTTCAATTTCAGACCAGACCGTGCAAGAGAGATCACCAGAAGTTTCTGCGATGATGATTTTAAAGGATTTGAGAGAGGAAAAAGACTGGATACGACTTTTTGTATGCTTTTCCGATTACGATCCTACGATTCCAAATAAAGAGATCGCATTCCCGAAAGTCAGCGTGACGAATACCTTTGGGGAATGGCTCTCTGCAAACGGTATGACGCAGGCTCGTATCGCGGAGACCGAGAAATATGCGCATGTAACATTCTTCTTTAACGGTGGTGTTGAGGAACCAAACGAGGGAGAGGACAGAATCTTAGTCAATTCCCTCGAAGGTGGCAACCTATGATCTAAAAGCCGGAGATGAGCGCTTATGAGGTCTGCGACAAATTGACAGAAGCGATTCGCTCCGACAAATATGATGTAATTATTATCAACTTTGCAAAATCCTGATATGGTCGGCCATACGGGTGTGCTCGAAGCGGCAATCAAAGCTGTGGAGGCTGTGGACGAGTGTGTCGGAAAAGCTGTGGAGGCAATCAAAGAGGTGGACGGAACCATGTTCATCTGTGCAGATCACGGTAACGCAGAACAGTTGATTGATTATAAATCGGGAGCGCCGTTTACCGCGCATACCACGAATCCGGTTCCGTTTATTTTAGTAAACTATGATCCGGCTTACACCTTGAGAGAGGGCGGATGTTTAGCAGATATTATTCCGACCTTAATCGAAGTGATGGGAAAAAGAACAGCCAAAGGAAATGACCGGAAAGTCGCTTTTAATCAAAAAATAAAAGAACAAAAAAATTCAGGGACAGCCAAGATTTGGACTTGCGGCTGTCCTGTTTTTTTATGCGCAGGGGCGCAAGAGGAAGCTAACTGCTGTCGCAGTATGCGCCCGCGCGGCGAGTATGGGAAGATAAATCTTCCCTACTCGATTAGAAGGATTTTAGAGAATATTCCCCCGCGCCTAATTTGTGGTGAGGGTCAAAAAAAAGTCTGTGATTGTTTGCTGTAAAGCCTGTTCCTTTGCGGTCAGATATTTTTTTAGGAGCGGCCTTTTGATTTTTCCAATGCCGTTTTCGGCACAGGGACAGCCGCCGAGTTTGATGATCTCATCGCTCAGGCGGGAGGCGGCGTCTGCTGCCCTCTCAAATTCCCCGTAGTCTTTTGGAAGAAAGTTGACATGGAGGCGGTTTTCAAGAATATGTCCGCAGATCGTTCCTCTGACTTCGCACTCACAGAGGGTTTTCTGATAGAGATCGTAATAATCTTCATATTGATCGGGCGGCCCTGACAAATCCAGAGCGAGTTTGTGAATCCGGGGGTCCTTGTTTTGTGCGGCATGGATGTGCTGATTAATTTTTTCCGGTACACAGTGGCGCATAGAGCGAAAAAACGCTCTTTATCAATTGCGGAGTCGGACGCCCAGGTGCGTTCCTCGTCTGACTTGCTCTGAGATTTCTAACAATGAGAAAAGAAATTCCTCCATAGCTTCCTCTGAATGGGAAGCCGCTTCCAACAGAATGGCACAGGTGGCTCCAGAAGGCGGGTCGGGCAGAGGGGCAAGAGAAGTCTGTTCCTCTTTTGCCTCCCGAAACAGGGATAGGGAAAGGGGTCAAAAAAAAATTCTGCGCAGAGAATCTCCCCCCCCCAGCGGGAAGGGTTTTTAATTTTCCGGCAAAGGCAAGGGCTTCCTTTTCATCAGAAAAAAGAAGATCAGCGACCAGCAGGCCGGAGGAATTGGAATGACCCTCAGATTTAACGAGAGAAGGATACCGAGCGTCCCTTCACTTCCTGCGAACAGATCAATCAGATCCATACCCTTATAGGGGAGGAGGGGGAATCCGCTCCTTTTTGCAGGGAAGAGGGCGGCAGGAGAGAAATCCTCCATCCGGGAGGGGACAGCCGTCTTCCTCAAAAAAAATAATTTCCCCGCGGTATTGTCAGGAGATTTCCATCTGCCGTGAGCAGTTCAATTCCCTCCACATGGTCGTTGCAGGAACCATATTTGAGAGATGTCAGACCCTTTGCATTGCAGGCAAATGCGCCTCCGATGGTGGCGGTGTTTTCTGTCGGCTCGACAGGGAAAAATAAGTGTTTTTCCGCAGGCGCCCTGGATATCCTCAAGGGCAGCCCCGCATCTGCCCGTATATAGGAAATGTTGTTCTGGATGGTAACCTCGGCGATATTTTGAAGGCGGGATAAGTTCAAAATGGCCGCCTTTCGGGAATCGCTGCCGTCGCCCATCGGGGAAGCGCCCCCCATAATTCCGGTGCGGCTCCCCTGGATGGTAAACTGCAAATCCAATTTCAGACAGTCCCGCAGCTCATCAGAGGAGGAAGGAAAAATAATTTCTTCACAGGCTCCGCGAAGGCCGGATTCATCTGTCAAATATTCTTTGTAACGTTCATTCCATTTCATTATTCTCATCCTCCAATCTCTTTAACAATTCGTCTAGGATCTCTTCCATCCCCAATGATACCGATGTCACAGCAGGAGAAGATAGGAGCTTTTTTTCATCGGTGTTGACCGCTATGATTTTGCGGCTTTTTGGATGCCCGCAAGGAAAGCCGCCGCGCCGGATACCCGATGGTCAGGCAGCAGGATGGGGAGCACAGATGCCCGGACATTCCAATCAGGCTCTCCGCGCCCAAAAGACCATCCATAAAGACGGGTCTTGAACAGCCGACCTGTCCGCCGAAGAACTGAGCGGCTTTTTTTTAGATCTGCAATCTCTTTTTTTATTCAGTCCGCGCCCGCAGGCAAAGATCAGATCGGAATCGGAAAGACGTTCCTCCTGTATCACCGGTTCTTTTGCAATCAGATGGATTTGCCCGTCACAGGTATTGGAGGGCAAGACGGGCAGAGATGGCCGCAAAAGCTCCGGTCTGTATTCTTCCGCGCTCTTTCCGGCAGGAGACAGCGTGGCACACAAGGGGAGACGGGCAGCCGGGAAGGTTCCGGCCAGATTCATGTTGTAAATATCTTTGTGCAGGATAAGCTGTCCGTTACAGGTTTCAACCTGAGTCACATTCGTGAGAGAATCTATCCGGTGCAGGCAGGAGAGGCGGGACGCAAGCTCGCAGCCATCATCCGTGTGGGGAAATAAAAACCAGGTCCGGGCGTTCGCTCTCAAATAAATTCGAGAGGGAATCCAGATAGGAAAAGGGAAGCTGTCCCGTCTCCCCGGACAACTCAAAATAAACGATTTGAGACGGCTCGGAGATTTTTTCCGCCTCTGAGAGGAGAAGGGGAAGCTGTGAGCTGTTTCTATAGTCGACAAGGGCTGTTTTCATCGGGATACCTCCTCTTTCAGAATGTTTAGAATTTGGTCTGCGGCTTCCTGGGGTTCCAAATTATGATAGAGAACCGGAGAACGCTCTGACATGTTTCGGACAAGATGTTCGGGCTGATAAGAGGGCTGCTCTTCCACAGAAAATGTATGACAGAGTGCCTCTTTTTTGGACACGGCCAGTTTTTTCGCGCAGGGTTGGCACACGCAGATAAGTCCGTTTGCAGTTTCCAATGAGACAGACAGCCGGCGACGAAATCCGGTAGGTCAGAATATGGTCGCTTTTTTTTGAGAGACGGCCACAAGAGAGTCTGTTTCTGCCTTAAGTGAGATGATATTGGAAATGGCGGGGATTCCAAGGCCTTGTGCGACAAAAAAAAGAGGTACCTGGCCACTGTCAAAAGGGGCGGCCTGCTGCCCGAACAGGAAAGCGTCAAATCCTGCTTGTTCTTCCCGGATAAAGGATAGAATCTTGTCCGCGATGGACAGAGGCGAAAAAATTTTCTCCAGGAGAGGGGTAAGCCGAATGACCCTGTCATATCCCGTTGCAAATAAGGTTTTAAAAAAGGACGGGGAATCATTTGCGATAGTCAGGGCGGTGAGTTCTGTCTCTTCCCCGATCTGGGAGTAATAATCCTTTATCCGCAGGGCCAGCTCCAGGGCGGATTCATCAAAACAGTTTACGATCTGGCGTACATAATCGAGTGCGGCGTCCTCCTGTAAGAAAGCATCCCAATCTTCGGGTAAAACCTGTTCATAATCGTTTACCATCTTAAAACTTACAAAAAATCCGTTTCAAAATACTCCTCCTCTCTGGCCCGGCCGGGCGCGCGCGTCCTCGTTGGCCGGGAAAAGATATAATTTAATTTTTTCCGTACTTTTTAGAAATATCATAACATCCGGGGGAGAACTGTCAAATGGAGGGATGATTAAAATTAGAGGCAAAAAATACTGGGACATAGGCGGAGGGTGTTCTCTTTTTGACAGAGAAAAAAATAAAAATTTTCTCTTTGTAACCACATAAAAAAAAAATCCCTTTATAATAAAAGCTACAGACAGCAACCTCCCGTTTAGACAGGAGCAAAAGCTGGTTCTCGCAGGACTCTTAGTCATCAGTGACAAATTCATCAGTACGAAAAATGCAGAAGCGATTAGAGGCGGATTGGTATGACAAAAATAGGAAGAATGTTATTTGAGGACGGTATGAAAGAAGGAAGGAGCGAAGAAAAAGGAAAAAAACTGCGGAAAGATTGTTAGAAAAGGGAATTGACATGGATGTTATTATGGATGCAACAGACCTAACGGAAGCTGAGATCAGAGATCGAAGAAAGCATACTGTTATCCAGATAATCCGTAATCCATAAGAAAATCATTAAAAAATCTAATATTCAAAAAGTGCAAAAACTGCACTGTCTTACATTTCTGTAAATATATCAAAACTATAATCAAAAAAGTGCGGGAGGAGTCTGTCTGTTCTTGGAAAAAAATCCTGAGGGAATATTGCATTACATGAGAAACGAGGGACAAAATCATTGACAAAACTTTTACGAGATGATATGATGAATCTGTAAGTAGAGTACGGAAAAAAGTACTATAATTCACAAAAAGAGATTACAGAGAAAAAGGAGTACAAAAATACTGCTTTTCCCTGGCGAAGTTCTTTTTTTTATATATAGTAATTTATTCCGTACTATAGACAAAGACAAGACAGAAAGGAGTGAACAGTATGCTTTTAGATCGGGTAAAGCAGATGCTTACTGAAAAATTTCCGGAGGAGAAGATCTCCTGTAAGACAGACGAGAGAAATATTGTAACTCTCAAGGGGAATGTTCCGACTGGAATACGCTGATTAACATCGGACATGCGGCTGCGGCCGTGGAGGGCGTGCGCAACGTGGTAAGCGAAATGACTGCGAAGGGAGTGACCATTCCGACAAGAGATTATGAGCCGTTTATCAAAGCGGGCAAGGAGATCGGAGTCATCCGGGAGGCTGACGTGGTGATTATCGGAGCCGGAATCAGCGGATGCGGTACGGCAAGGGAACTGTCCAGATATCCGCTTGATATCGTAGTAGTGGAAAAGGGAGACGATGTGGCGGCCGGAGCGTCCCGCGCAAACAACGGTTGTATCCACCACGGACAGGAATGTAAACCAGGCACTTTGAAGGCCAGGTTGAATGTCGAGGGCAACCGAGGTTACCGGAGATGGGAAAAGGAGCTGGACTTAAACGTATTAGACTGCGGAGCGCTCCAGATCATTCAGGAAGAGAGCCAGATGCCGGAATTGAAAAAACGTTATGAGGTAGCGCTAAGAATGACGTGGAAGGGGCAAAGATACTGACGCCGGAGGAGACCAGAGCGTTAGAGCCGGGGCTTGCCAAGACAGGGGTTCCAATCTATGCGGCCCTGTGGCTTCCAACTCAGCGTCAGATCGAGCCGTATGAGACCTGCGTTGCCCTTTGCCGAAAATGCGACGGTCAATGGAGTAACCTTCCTGTTTGGGCATAATGTCGGGGGGATGTGCTCACAGAGGACGGAAAGGTGACGGAGTGATCACAGATCACGGAATTATCAAAGCGCCGTATGTTATTAATGCCGCAGGAGTCTATGCGGATGACATCGCGAAGATGGCGGGAGATCAGTTTTATACGATTCACGGCAGAAAAGGTACGATTGCGATTATGGACAAGGCGAAAGTGCCGTCCTATCCGAGACTGGTATCTCAGCTCACTCCCGAATATCATAAAGGAAAAAATGTGGAATCAAAGGGCGGCGGTATGCATCCGACCCCTCATATGAACCTGTTGCTTGGTCCTTCGGCGACGGAGGTGCCGGACAAAGAGGACAACAGTACAACGAAGAAGGATTTGGATTATACGATGACCTGCAATCAGGACCCGAATGTGACAAGTGCGGATGTGATTCGTATTTTTTGCGGGGGTAAGGCCGGCAGATTTTAAAGAGGATTTTATTGTGGAAATGTCAGAACTGACAGACGGGTTTTGTACATGTTGCGGCGATTCAGTCGCCGGGACCGGCTTCGGCTCCGGCAATCGCGAAGCGGGTTGTGCGGATTGTAACGGATGATTACCGGAAAAAGGGAAAGAACCTGGTGCCGAAAGCAGATTTTATTGCCGAGAGAAAAGCGGGCGTGCGTTTTAATCAGCTAAGCCACGAGGAACAGGATGAATTAATCAAAAAAGATCGAGATACGGCAATATCATATGCAGATGCGAGCAGATTTCAGAAGGGGAAATCTTAGACGCGATGAGAAGCCCGGTTCCGCCGAAGTCCGTGGACGCCATCAAACACCGGACCAGAGCCGGGATGGGAAGATGCCAGGGAGGTTTCTGCCAGATCAAAGTAATAGAACTTTTGGCAAGAGAGTTTGGAACGGATTGGACCGAGATTCATTTAAGAGGAGAGGCTTCACCGATTCTCCTGAAGAAAAAATAGAGAAGAAGCGGAGAAAGGACGGTGATATTATGAAAAAATGAAGGTTGACCTGGCCGTGATCGGAGGAGGCCCGGCTGGAATGGCGGCCGCTTTAGAGGCCAAACGGCAGGGCGTAGAGAAGGTCATTATCATTGAAAGAGATAAGAAACTCGGCGGCATTTTACAACAGTGTATCCACGACGGGTTTTGGAATCCAGCGTTTTGGGGAAAGACTTGCGGAACAGAATATGCGCAGCGTTTTATCGACCAGATCAAAGAGAGCGATATTGAGGTGCTTTTAGAAACGATGGTTATTGAGATGACCCCGGAAAAAGAGATTTATGCCTGCAGCGGAAAACACGGTATGGTTTATCTCACCTGCGGCGCGATTGTAGCGGCTATGGGATGCAGAGAACGGACTGCAAGCCAGGTGCTTTTTATACGGAAAGCGTCCGGCCGGGGGTGTACACGGCGGGAAGCGTCCAGCGATTCATCAATATGGAAGGCTATCTTCCGGGAAAAGAAGCCGTGATCTTAGGCTCCGGTGATATCGGACTGATTATGGCCAGAAGGATGACCTTGGAGGAATCAAAGTCAAGGGTGTCTACGAAGTGATGAGCAGTCCGGGAGGACTGACTAGAAATATCGTACAATGTCTGGAAGATTATGAGATACCGCTGACCCTGTCGGCCACCGTAAAGGAGATTCACGGGAAAGAGCGCATCGAGGGCGTAACGGTTGCGAAACTGGATGAGAACCGTGAAGTCATCGAGGGGACGGAAGAGTACATAGCCTGCGATCTTTTTAGTACTTGCCGTCGGATTGATTCCTGAGAACGAGTTGTCAAAAGGAGCGGGGATTCCTCTCGATGCGAAGACGAAAGGGCCGGTGTTAGATGAGAACTTTATGACGGACATACCGGGAATCTTTTGCCGCAGGAAACGTAAGCGTGGTTTACGACCTGGTGGATTACGTTTCACAGTCGGGTGAAATCGCCGCAAGAGGGGGCGGCCGCTTACCTGAGCGGAAAAGACCGGGGAGAAAAGCAACGAGGTAGTTGCCGGAGAAAATGTTAATTTTGTCGTACCTGAGAAAATCAGGCGCGGAGAAAAAGAGGAAGTATCTTTCTTCCTGCGGGTAACGAAACCGCTGAAAAAAATCAAAGTCGAGGTAGTGCAGAACGGGGCCGTTTTAGCATCCAAGCAGCTTCCACATGGAGCGCCGCCGGAGATGATCTTTATAGACAGCCCGGTGGGGGCGCAGGGTCCGGTTACAGTTCAGGTGAGGGAGGTGTAGAAAATGGCTGAATATACATGTATCGTTTGTCCTTTGAGCTGTCATCTTACCGTTTCAGAGGGGCAGGACGGAACCATCTCGGTGAGCGGGAACGGATGTAAGAGAGGGGAGGAACACGGAAAAAATGAATATTTAAACCCTATGAGAATGATTACAAGTACCGTAGCGGTTTTAAACCGGGATGAGAAAAGGCTGGCTGTGATCTCCCGTGGAGAGGTGCCGAAAGCAAAGCTGACAGAATGTTTAGAGGAAATCTATCGGACAGCCGTAAAAGCGCCGATTTCCTGCGGCGACATTGTATTAAAGGATGTCTGTCACACCGGCGTTGATATTGTGAGCACGGCCACGTTAGAATAGCGGGATATCCCTTGCAAAATTGTATAATTCTGGTAGTATTTTATTTAGTACAGAAGAATAGATAAAAAGCCAAACGGGAGGAATTATGCAAAAATACAAATTTATTTTACCAGAAAAAATGCACTGGTCACGATTATGATTGCAAGAGATATTGTAAATAAAGAGCCGGGAGATAAAATGGTCCCGATTGCAGAATACGAGAGAAACTGCGGCTTTTCGAGATGGACGATCCAGACGGCGATCAAGACGCTGTTAGACCATGGCTGCATGACAATCGAAAAATGCGGTCCGAAAGGAACTTTTTAGAAAAGATCAATTATGAAAAACTATGGACTTTTACCGATTGGGATCCTCTGCTTGGCTGCGTTCCGGTTCAGACGAGTAAGACCTTAAGCGGACTCCTTACGGGGATGAACCTTGTTTTAAAGAAAAAGGGAGTTCCGTTTAATCTCGTTTATGACTCCGGTAAAAACCGTTTGGTTTCCCTGGACAGGGAAGATGTAATTTTGTGATTACGACAAAGCTGGCCTATGAGATCGGAAAAGAAACCTACAAAAATATTAGGCCGGCAATGGAATTAAAAACTGTAAATATAACCTGGGTTACCGTATTTACTATAATACGGAGCAGTTTCAGGGCATTGAGGATGGGATGAGTATCGGCATCTACGAGAGCGCCCTGGAACAGACCTATCTGTCTAATCTGCTCTGCGAGGGCAAGGATGTAAAAAAAGTAGGACTGCACTACCACGAGACTTACAATGCGTTTGTACATAAGGAAATCGACCTGGTAGTACAGAGGGATGACTGCGAGGAGTATCAGATTTATAAAAATAAAAGCGTAAGCCTGGATTATCTGGGACTGGATGAACAGATAATGACCCCGGTGATACTGATTAATAAAGAAGACTATGGAATGGAAGAATTGATGAAAAACAATGTCAATGTGATAGAGATGGCGGCGATTCAAAAAAAAGACGTGATGGAAGGAAAGATGGATCCGTCTTACTATTAATTCTTCCGCTTAGACGAGGAGGAAAAAAGAAAATGGAATTACGAGAACAGACAATCAAAGAAATGGTTCGGTTACTGAGCGAAGAGCAGGTGATTACGGATGAAAACGTAATCATCGAAAACGAGGGAGCGACCGTCCACAATTACGAGAAGGCATTTGGACATAAAAATCCGCATCAGCCTCTCTGCGTTGTCAATGTAAAAAAAATAAAGAAGAGATTAAAAAGGTGCTGACCTACTGCAATGAGAATAAAATCCATGTGATTGCAAGAACCGGCGCGAGCAGTTCCGAAGACCAGCTCCTTGTCATTGACGATCAGACTATCATTGTCGACGCTTCCGCAATGAACCGTTTAATCAAACTGGATACGGAAAATATGATGGCAACCGTAGAGTGCGGGATGCCGCTCGCCCAGTTGGAAAAACTGGCCAACGAAAAGGGACTGACCACAGGACACAGCCCGCAGTCCTCCCCGCTGGCACACCTGGGCGGCCTTGTGGCCACGAGAAGTATCGGCCAGTTCTCCACCTACTATGGCGGAATCGAGGATATGCTCTGCGGCCTGGAGGCAATCCTGCCAAACGGAGAGACTGTTAGAATTAAAAATGCGCCGAGAAGATCGGCAGGTCCTGATCTGCGCCATTTCTTTTTTTAGGAAGCGAGGGAGCCTGGGCCTTTATGACAGAGATCACGGTAAAAACTCTTCCCGTATTACCCGGATGATATGTGGATTGGCGGCTATATCGTAGAAATTTCCACAAAGGCTTAGACTGTATCCGCGAGATTATGGCAAAAGGATATAAGCCGTCCGTTGTAAGGCTCTATGACAAGCCGGATGTCGACCACAATTACGGCAGCGTAAAATTAAAAGACGAGGAAGCGTTTATGTTCTTCAGCGCGGAAGGCCCGAAAAGAAATTGCACAGGCTACGGGCGAGAGTATTCATAAAATCGCGATGTCCTATGATGCGGAATATATTGGAACAAAGGCGGTAGAGCACTGGTTTGTGAACCGGAATAATTTAAGTTTTACAGTCGGAACGCAGGAGGAAAAGGACCGCTTCTTATCCACCCATATCTCCTATGCGACGATTGAGGTGTGCGCGGACTGGACGGATATTCACAAAATCTATGACGATGTGATGGCGGCCCTCCCGGAAAAATGCCCGAATCTGACGATGTTCGGAGGCCATGTATCCCACAGCTATATCAATGGAACCAATATTTATTTCGTTTACAATTTAAAAATCCAGGATTCCGAAAATGCAACGGCGGAGCACTATCAGGTGATGGAGGGCGTGTGCGACGAAGTTCTCAAATATGAGACAGGGAACCATCGCGCACCACCATGGAATCGGGAAAGTACGTGTCCGCAAGATTGAGGAAGAGCTTGGCAGTTCCTTCCCGCTCGTGAGAATGATCAAGACCAGTTAGACCCGAATGGAATTATGAATCCGGGAACCCTGTTGCCGTTGAAATAAAAAACCCGCAGCAAGCTGGCGGACTATCAGACCAAAAGGAGGATACTATGGCATATCTGATCGGGGGAAGTGACAAAAAGAACTGTTAGAGACCGTCCATGAGTTCCCTGCGAAAAAAGAGGTGCGCGACCTGTGCAGAGAAGTGCGACCGCAGCGGAGAAGTACCGCTTGGACTGTTTCGGCAGGCGATGGAACTGCAATTTCATATGTTAGACATTCCCGAATGTTATGGAGGGTTAGGTCTGGATAAAATATCGGCGGGCGCCCTGCTTGAGGAGATGGCCAAAGCGGACGCGGATTTGCCGTTACCTTCGCCGCAAGCAGTCTGGGATTAAAAACCCATACTGTTTGCGGGGGAGCGAAGAATTAAAAAAAGCGTGCGCCCTCCTCGAACAGGGAGGGCTTGATATCCCTTGCAAAATTGTATAATTCTGGTAGTATTTTATTTAGTACAGAAGAATAGATAAAAAGCCAAACAGGAGGAATTATGCAAAAATACAAATTTATTTTTTACCAGAAAAATGCACTGGTCACGATTATGATTGCAAAAGAGATATTGTAAATAAAGAGCCGGGAGATAAAATGGTCCCGATTGCAGAATACGAGAGAAACTGCGGCTTTTCGAGATGGACGATCCAGACGACGATCAAGACGCTGTTAGACCATGGCTGCATGACAATCGAAAAATGCGGTCCGAAAGGAACTTTTTTAGAAAAGATCAATTATGAAAAAACTATGGACTTTTTACCGATTGGGATCCTCTCTGCTTGGCTGCGTTCCGGTTCAGACGAGTAAGACCTTAAGCGGACTCCTTACGGGGGATGAACCTTGTTTTAAAGAAAAAAGGGAGTTCCGTTTAATCTCGTTTATGACTCCGGTAAAAAACCGTTTGGTTTCCCTGGACAGGGGAAGATGTAATTTTGTGATTACGACAAAGCTGGCCTATGAGATCGGAAAAAGAAACCTACAAAAATATTAGGCCGGCAATGGAATTAAAAAACTGTAAATATAACCTGGGTTACCGTATTTACTATAATACGGAGCAGTTTCAGGGGCATTGAGGATGGGATGAGTATCGGCATCTACGAGAGCGCCCTGGAACAGACCTATCTGTTCTAATCTGCTCTGCGAGGGCAAGGATGTAAAAAAAAAGTAGGACTGCACTACCACGAGACTTACAATGCGTTTGTACATAAGGAAATCGACCTGGTAGTACAGAGGATGACTGCGAGGAGTATCAGATTTATAAAAATAAAAGCGTAAGCCTGATTATCTGGGACTGGATGAACAGATAATGACCCCGGTGATACTGATTAATAAAGAAGACTATGGAATGGAAGAATTGATGAAAACAATGTCAATGTGATAGAGATGGCGGCGATTCAAAAAAGACGTGATGGAAGGAAAGATGGATCCGTCTTTACTATTAATTCTTCTGCTTAGACGAGGAGGAAAAGAAAATGGAATTACGAGAACAGACAATCAAAGAAATGGTTCGGTTACTGAGCGAAGAGCAGGTGATTACGGATGAAAACGTAATCATCGAAAACGAGGGAGCGGACCGTCCACAATTACGAGAAGGCATTTGGACATAAAAATCCGCATCAGCCTCTCTGCGTTGTCAATGTAAAAAATAAAGAAGAGATTAAAAAGGTGCTGACCTACTGCAATGAGAATAAAATCCATGTGATTGCAAGAACCGGCGCGAGCAGTTCCGAAGACCAGCTCCCTTGTCATTGACGATCAGACTATCATTGTCGACGCTTCCGCAATGAACCGTTTAATCAAACTGGATACGGAAAATATGATGGCAACCGTAGAGTGCGGGATGCCGCTCGCCCAGTTGGAAAAAACTGGCCAACGAAAAGGGACTGACCACAGGACACAGCCCGCAGTCCTCCCCGCTGGCACACCTGGGCGGCCTTGTGGCCACGAGAAGTATCGGCCAGTTCTCCACCTACTATGGCGGAATCGAGGATATGCTCTGCGGCCTGGAGGCAATCCTGCCAAACGGAGAGACTGTTAGAATTAAAAATGAGCCGAGAAGATCGGCAGGTCCTGATCTGCGCCATTTCTTTTTAGGAAGCGAGGGAGCCTGGGCCTTTTATGACAGAGATCACGGTAAAACTCTTCCGTATTACCCGGATGATATGTGGATTGGCGGCTATATCGTAGAGAATTTCCACAAAGGCTTAGACTGTATCCGCGAGATTATGGCAAAGGATATAAGCCGTCCGTTGCCTCTATGACAAGCCGGATGTCGACCACAATTACGGCAGCGTAAAAATTAAAAAGACGAGGAAGCGCTTATGTTCTTTCAGCGCGGAAGGCCCGAAAGAAATTGCACAGGCTACGGGCGAGAGTATTCATAAAATCGCGATGTCCTATGATGCGGAATATATTGGAACAAAGGCGGTAGAGCACTGGTTTGTGAACCGGAATAATTTAAGTTTTACAGTCGGAACGCAGGAGGAAAAAGGACCGCTTCTTATCCACCCATATCTCCTATGCGCACGATTGAGGTGTGCGCGGACTGGACGGATATTCACAAAATCTATGACGATGTGATGGCGGCCCTCCTGAAAAAATGCCCGAATCTGACGATGTTCGAGGCCATGTATCCCACAGCTATATCAATGGAACCAATATTTATTTCGTTTACAATTTAAAAAAATCCAGGGATTCCGAAAAATGCAACGGCGGAGCACTATCAGGTGATGGAGGGCGTGTGCGACGAAGTTCTCAAATATGAGACGGGAACCATCGCGCACCACCATGGAATCGGGAAAGTACGTGTCCGCAAGATTGAGGAAGAGCTTGGCAGTTCCTTCCCGCTCGTGAGAATGATCAAGGACCAGTTAGACCCGAATGGAATTATGAATCCGGGAACCCTGTTGCCGTTGAAATAAAAACCCGCAGCAAGCTGGCGGACTATCAGACCAAAGGAGGATACTATGGCATATCTGATCGGGGAAGTGACAAAAGAACTGTTAGAGACCGTCCATGAGTTCTGCGAAAAGAGGTGCGCGACCTGTGCAGAGAAGTGCGACCGCAGCGGAGAAGTACCGCTTGGACTGTTTCGGCAGGCGATGGAACTGCAATTTCATATGTTAGACATTCCCGAATGTTATGGAGGGTTAGGTCTGGATAAAAAAATATCGGCGGGCGCCCTGCTTGAGGAGATGGCCAAAGCGGACGCGGGATTTGCCGTTACCTTCGCCGCAAGCAGTCTGGGATTAAAACCCATACTGTTTGCGGGGAGCGAAGAATTAAAAGCGTGCGCCCTCCTCGAACAGGGGAGGGCTTGGCGCCTTTGCCTGACGGAGCCGGAAGCAGGATCGGATGCGGGAGCGATAAAGACCCGCGCGGAAAAAAGAGACGGGCCTACCTTTTAAATGGAAGAAAAATGCTTTATCACAAACGGTTCGATTGCGTCCTTTTACAGTGTGGCGGCTCTGACCGAGAACGGAGAGGGAAAAAAAGAAATCTCCATGTTCTTTGTGAGAGCGGATGAAGAGGGCGTAAAAGGCAGGCGGCCATGAAGATAAAATGGGAATCAGAACTTCCGTGGATACCTGCGACGTGATCTTTGAGAATGTACTTGTCCCGGAGAGAAACCGGATTGGAATGGAGGGACAGGGATTTGAGACGGCAATGAAAGCCCTAGACGAAGCGAGAGCCTTTATGGGCTGCGTCGCCGTCGGAATCGCCCAGAGAGCGTTGGAGGAGGCAGTTGCCTATACAGCCATCAGGAAGCAATTTGGAAAACCTCTGAACAGAAACCAGGGGATGCAGTTTAAATTAGCGGGGATGGCAATGCAGACGGAGGCGGGACGGCAGATGACAGCCTATGCCCCAACAAGGATGGAGCAGGGCATATCCTTTAAAAAGAGGCGGCAATGGCAAAATGCTGCGCCTCCGATGCCGCGGTGAAAGTGACGCAGGAAGCCGTACAGTGTTTTGGCGGCTATGGGTACAGCCGGGAATATCCGGTGGAAAAACTCCTAAGAGACGCCAAGATTTTTCAGATTTTTGAGGGAACGAACGAGATCTTAAAAACGATTATTGCAAGAGAAATCAAACGTTTTAATCAGGAGGAGAAGATGGACATTTTTAGTCTGTATGAAGCAGGTAATAGATGATTCTGTTCCACTGGACCCGGCTGGTCTTGAAAGCATCCACAATCTTAAATCCTTATGACGGATACGCCTTAGAACTTGCCCTCAGATATGTGCAGAAACATGATGAGGGCAGCGTTACCGTATCTATCGGCGGGAGGAGCTGGGATTGAGCCTGTTCTCTATCAGGGAATGGCATGCGGGGCAGGCTGTCCGCATAGGCTGCGATGACAATTCCGGTGATTTTTTCACAGGCGATTTGGGCGGGGAATCTGCGAATTAGAACAAAAAAGAAAAAGGGAAAGCCCTATGATCTGGTTTTGGTGGGAAAAAGAGGCTCCTGATACGATGAGCGGAGGAACCGGGCAAAGCTGGCGCATCTTCTGGAGAGGGATTTCTCAGTCTGGTGACCGGGTTTGATGAACATACTGCGAAAAAGGCAGACGGACGAGGGGGAGTCAGAAATACCGCTGGCTGTCCCCTTTCGTCTTTCTGTGGAGCGGTTTGGGAATGATCTCAGGTATCCGACGCTTAAAAACAAACTGGCCGCCCGAAAAAATAGAACGGATAGAGGGGGAGGCCGGGGCGCAAGATTCGTCCTGCAAAAAGGAGTACATCGCTTTTTCGAAGAGGAAGGGATGTATCCCGGTTCAGCCGGAACAGATACAGGACGCCGTTCAAACAATCCGGGAAATCATAGAAGAAAAAAAATCGGGGGGAAAATAGGATGGAAAGTCTGCTGGTGTATCTGGGAGATGGAGATACGATCAAAAAGAAAATGCCGCGCTTTTGTCGGGAAAAAGAATGTTGGTCCCTGTCCGATTTGCAGGTCATAGGAGCCGTATTCGGCGCTCTTTTGGAGGAGGAGAGGGCGTTTTTATACGGCGCAGGAGCACAGACGCTGATCGAGATTACGGAAAATGAAACCTCCTATTGGAAAGCGGATACCAGGGGGCAAAAATCCTGACAGATCTGTTAAAAAACAGAACAAAGGAACGCTTCTTTTTTTTAGGAGACACCATACAGGAGAGAGAGATCGGGGCGAGGGTGTGCGCGGCGATGGGCTGGCCCGGCTGGAATCATATTGTTTCCGTGGAGTCCGAGGGTGAGAGAAAGCGTATCAGAAGGCTGGCATACGGGAAATGCCTGCTGGAAGAGATTTCCTTAAGACAGCCGTCAGTCATGTCTTTTTTGCTGCGTCCCCGGCAGCTTGCAAATGGGACGGGGGAGAACTTGTATCTTACAGTGCAGATCATATCCGTCCTTTTGGACAGGCTGAGTGTTTTGAAGAAATCCGGGAGCCTGTAGAAGATATAGACCTGGAAAAAGGCAGAGATTGTAATTGGCGGAGGAAACGGACTTGGCGGGAGAGAAAATTTTGAACTTCTTAGGGAACTGGCAATCCGCTTAGGCGGGGCCGTAGCGGCCACAAGACCTGTGATCGAAGCCGGATGGGCGCCAAGAAACCGGCAGGTAGGACAGTCCGGGAAAGAGCATTTCGCCGGAATTGTATCTGGCGTTTGGGATATCCGGGGCCTCTCAGCATATTTCGGGCATGATCAACGCGAAATATGTCGTTGCGGTCAACACGGATGCCGAGGCTCCTATCTTTCAATATGCCGATTACGGAATCGTGGGGAGACGTCAATGAAATACTTCCAAATTGTTACAGGATCTAAAATGAGGGATGTCATACGGCACCCTCATTTTAGCAGTTCTTATTTTTATTATATAGAAGGAGAATCATTTTATTCAACCAGCCATTTTCCGGCACGTTTTCTCGCGCGTTCCCATCCCTCATAATTTTTCGTTCTCTTCTCATCGTCCATCTGCGGCGTAAAGGTCCGGTCGATATCCATAACACTTGCAAAATCTTCCTGTTTTGCAAGTCCGGCTCCAATCAAAGCCATCTCAGCTCCGCCTAAAAGCAGTAGCCTCTACAGAATTCGACGGGATACGGAAGCCTGCGTATAATCGGCAATCATCTGAGCTAAGAGATTATTCTTAGAAGCTCCGCCGTCGATTTGCAGATTGTTTACCGAGATACCGGTTCTGTCCTTTACAACGTTCATAATGTCGGCGAGTGAGAATGCGATTCCCTCCAAAGTAGCGCGGACAAGATGAGCCTTTGTGGCGCCTCTGCTGATGCCAGCGATCAGTCCGCGGGCAAACGGGTCATATTCCGGGCAGTTGATTCCCGCTAGGGTAGGTACGAAATAAACGCCGTTCGTATCTTCTACGCTGGCCGCAATTTCAGTCTCAGCGGAAGAATTGATAATCTGAAGGCCGTCCCTGAGCCATTGAACGGCGGAACCGGTCACGGCGATCATGCCCTCATAACAGTAATAGGTCACTCCGTTGAGTGTCCAGGCGATTAAGGTATCCAGTCCGTCAGGCGGCAGTTTGACTTCGGTACCGATATTGATATCCATAAAGGTTCCCGTTCCGTTGGTACACTTTGCGGAACCCGCCTGATGGCAGTTCTCGGAAAAAGAGTGCGGATTGCTGGTCAGCGATTGCTCCGGTAATCGGAATCGGGGAACCAAACAGATTCGTCGTTCCATAATCAGCCGCATCGTCTAATACCTCCGGGAAAATAGATACAGGCACCTTCAGGTGATCGAAAATCGGCTGATACCATTTCTTTTCCTTTAAGTCGTAGCAGCCTAGAGAGGAAGCGTTTGAGCTGGCAACTGCATGAACAGCGCCCTCCGTCAGTTTCCAGATCAGCCAGCAGTCAATCGTACCGAATAAAATATCGCCGGAGTTGACCTGGCTCTCAATGCCGTCCACATTGTCCATCAGCCAGCGGATTGGAAGCACCGGCTGGTAAGTACAGAGTTTTTTGCCGGTAGCGGCAAAGGTATCTTTGCCGATTTGCTCGGATGCCAGACGGTCAGCCATTTCCCCACAACGGCTGTCCTGCCATACGATTGCGTGATGAATCGGCACTTGTCCCGTGTTTTTATCCCACAGAACAAAAAGTATTGCGCTGATTGGTGATACCGATGCAGGCAATATCGTCACTTGAGATAGAAGCCTGTTCCATAGCCTGTCGGCACATCTGGATACTCTTGTCATAGATTTCCATAGCGTCGTGCTCTACCTTGTCAGAAGCAGGAGTGTACTGGGTAAACTCCGTGTAACTGGAGGCGATAATGTTAAGACTTTTGTCAAAAATCAGTGAGCGTGTTCCGGTTGTCCCCTCGTCAATAACCATTACATAGTTTTTTTGCCATCGCAATTATCCTTTCTTATGAGGCATAAAGTAATTTAAACCATACTTTTTATACGAAAAAAATTAAAGTAATGAAAAAAATACATTATGCCGAAATAGTAAGGCAGGCCGCTTTAAGAGGGTCAAACTGGCGCCGCCGAGCGAACCTGCCATGTCATTTTCCTAATGATATAGGAAAATAGTACTGAAAAACCGTACTTTTATCGTAAAAACTACTTACAATATAAGTATATATGGTAATGCACAAAAAATCAACATATTTTTACAGGAAAGAAGTATTTCGTTGACTTTCTGAAATGGACTGTATTATAATTTTTTTCTGTAGCAGAATCGAAGTGTCGAAAGAGATACGTAAAAGGCACATAAATGGAGGATAAAGCATGCAGGAATTTAAACCGATCAAAGAGGGAAAAGTACGCGAGGTATATGACAATGGCGAGAGCCTCATTATCACAGCGACGGACAGAATCTCAGCATTCGACCATATCTTAAAAAAAAAAAAATTACAAAAAGGGAGCCATTTTGACACAGATGTCAAAATTCTGGTTTGATTTTACCAAAGATATTGTTCCAAACCATATGCTTTCTACAGATGTAAAAAGACATGCCGGAATTTTTTGGACAAGAGAGGTTCGACGGAAACAGTATGATGTGTAAAAATTGGAAATGCTTCCGATAGAGTGTATTGTGCGCGGATATATTACGGGAAGCGGATGGGGAGAGCTACAAGGAAAACGGGACCGTCTGCGGCATTACGCTCCCGGAGGGATTAAAAGAGTCCGAGAAACTTCCGGAGCCGATTTACACTCCGAGTACAAAGGCAGAAATCGGCCTTCACGATGAAAATATCTCTTTTGAAAAAAGTGTGGAGATTTTGGAGGAAATCTACCCGGAGAAAGGACGCGATTATGCGTAGCAGATCAAAGAGTGTACGATCGCTCTCCATGAAAAAATGCGCGGAATATGCGAAAAGCAAGGGAATCATTATCGCAGATACAAAGTTTGAATTTGGACTGGATGAGAACGGCAGGGTGGTACTCGGAGACGAAATGCTCACACCGGACAGCTCCAGATTCTGGCCGCTTGAGGGTTATGAGCAGGGAAAACCGCAGCCGTCCTTTGATAAGCAGTTTGTAAGGGACTGGTTAAAAGCAAATCGGACAGCGATTATTTACTGCCGGAAGAAATCGTGGATAAAACGGTTGACAAATACAAAGAAGCGTTCGAACTGTTGACCGGGAGAAAATTTGATTAAAGAGAGTTTGGAAAGAAAGGGAAATGGCCCAATGAGTGAAAAAAAAAGTTGGAGAAAAATACATTAAGTCACAGCCTGCATGAAGAATGTGGGGTTTTCGGGATGTATGATTTAGACGGAAACGATGTTGCGTCTACCATTTACTATGGACTTTTTGCTCTACAGCACCGTGGACAGGAGAGCTGTGGAATTGCGGTCAGCGACACATGCGGACCTAAGGGTAAGGTCACTGTCCACAAAGATATGGGGCTGGTCAATGAGGTTTTTAGCACAGGATATTTTAGATTCCATGAAGGGGGGATATCGGCGTCGGACATGTCCGCTATTCCACGGCGGGAGCATCCACGAGGGAAAACGCGCAGCCCTTGGTGCTCAATTATGTGAAGGGGACCTTAGGACTTGCCCATAACGGAAATCTGATCAACGCCAATGATCTGCGCAAGGAATTAGAGTACACCGGAGCGATTTTTTCAGACAACCATCGACTCCGGAGGTGATCGCCTATCATATCGCAAGGGAACGCCTCAATTCGAAAAACGGTGGAGGAAGCGGTAAAACTTTGCGGCTAAGAAGATCAAGGGAGCCTATGCCCTTGTAGTGATGAGTCCGCGCAAACTAATCGGGGCAAGGGACCCGTTTGGATTCAAGCCCCTCTGTATCGGAAAGAGGGACAACGCCTATATTCTGGCCTCGGAAACCTGTGCTTTGGACACTCTGGGAGCAGAGTATGTCAGGGACGTATTGCCGGGGAGGTCGTCACAATCACCCCGGAAAAAAGGAATCGTATCGGACACCTCTCTCTGTCTTCCAAAAGGGCAGGAGGCGCGGTGCATCTTTGAATATATCGATTTCGCAAGGCCGGACAGCGAGATTGACGGGGTCGGAGTCATCATTCTCGAATTATGGCGGGGAAGATTTTTAGCCATCGACTCTCCGGTGGAGGCGGACTTAGTCGTTGGGGTGCCGGAGTCCGGGAATGCGGCCGCCTTAGGATACGCTTTAGAATCGGGGATTCCATACGGGAAAGCCTTTGTGAAAAACGGATATGGGGACGAACCTTTATCAAGCCCAAACAGAGCAACCGGGAGTCCAGCGTCAAGATCAAACTGAATGTCCTAAGAGAAGCGGTGGAGGGGAAACGGATTATAATGATTGACGATTCCATCGTGCGCGGGACAACCTCAGACCGGATTGTGCGGATGCTGCGGGAGGCGGGCGCCACAGAGGTGCATGTGCGCATCTCGTCCCCGCCGTTCTTATGGCCCTGCTATTTTGGGACAGATATCCCGGAGAGGGAGCAGTTGATCGCTTTACAACCGCACCATAGATCAGATTCGGGAAGTGATTGGGCGGATTCTTTGGGCTATTTAGAGATACCGAGACTAGAAGAGATCGCAGACGGACTTTCCATCTGCAAGGGATGCTTTACCGGAAAATACCCGATCGAGCCGCCGAAGGAAGATATTCGCGGCGATTTTGAGAGATAGGAATGAGAGAGGAGAATACCATGTCGACAGACAGATACAACAGCCCGCTATCAGAGCGCTATGCCAGCAAGGAAATGCAGTATATTTTTTCCCCGGATATGAAATTCCGTACTTGGAGAAGACTCTGGATTGCACTGGCAGAAACCGAGATGGAGCTTGGATTAAGTGAGAACGGAAAACCGGTGATTACACAGGAACAGATTGATGAGTTGAAGGCAAACGCGCAGGATATTAACTATGACGTGGCAAAAAGAGCGGGAAAAAATTAGTCCGCCACGATGTGATGAGCCATGTCTATGCTTACGGCCAGCAATGTCCGAAAGCGGCTGGAATCATTCATTTAGGCGCGACCTCCTGCTATGTCGGGGACAACACTGATATCATAGTGATGCATGAGGCGCTGAAACTTGTGCGCAAAAACTGGTCAATGTGATTGATGAACTTGCCAAATTCGCAGACCAGTATAAAGACCTGCCGGCGCTGGCATTTACGCATTTTCAGCCGGCGCAGCCGACGACCGTGGGAAAACGGGCAACGCTCTGGATGCAGGAATTTTTGATCGACTTAGAAGATTTAGAGTATGTGATGGGCAGTCTGAAGTTGTTAGGCTCCAAGGGAACGACCGGAACCCAGGCGAGCTTCCAGGAACTTTTTGCAGGCGATCAGGAGACGATTGACAAGATTGACCCGATGATTGCAAAAAATGGGATTTGGGGGAATGTTATCCGGTATCGGGACAGACTTATTCCAGAAAAGTGGACACGAGAGTTGCCAATATTTTAGCGGGAATCGCCGCAAGCGCGCACAAAATGTCCAATGATATCCGCCTGCTTCAGCACTTAAAAAGAAGTGGAAGAGCCGTTTGAGAAAAACCAGATCGGTTCCTCCGCAATGGCATACAAGCGGAATCCGATGCGCAGCGAGCGGATTGCATCCCTTGCCAGATATGTGATGGTGGACGCCTTAAATCCGGCGATTACCTCCGCAACCCAGTGGTTTGAGAGAACCTTGGATGATTCCGCGAACAAGCGTCTGAGCATCCCGGAGGGATTTCTTGCCGTGGACGGAATCTTAGACCTCTGTCTGAATGTAGTGGACGGTCTGGTGGTCTACGAGAAAGTAATCCGTAAACATATGATGGCGGAGCTCCCGTTTATGGCGACGGAAAATATTATGATGGACGCGGTAAAGAACGGCGGAAACCGTCAGGAGATGCACGAAAAAATCCGCCAGCTTTCCATGGAAGCCGGAAAGAATGTCAAAGAAGGGGAAAAGAAAAACAACCTCTTAGAGCTGATCGCGGCAGATCCGGCGTTCAACCTGACCTTAGAGGAATTGGAGCGCTCCATGGACCCTGCAAAATATGTGGGAAGAGCGCCTCTTCAGGTGACAAAGTTTTTTGGAAAACGTTGTACATCCGGCGCTGGCAGAGAGAAAAGAACTGCTCGGCGTGGAAGTGGAGATTACGGTCTGATATGCTTGGTACGATTGTAAACACCTTAGCGGTACTGGCGGGAAGCATTTTGGGTTTATTGCTTACTGCTGTCACAAAAAATTCGGAATGAAGGTGTCAGAACGTTTTTCCGAACGGATTATGCAGGCGTTGGGTCTGTGTACCATATACATCGGGATCAGCGGTTCCCTGGAGGGGGAGAATACTTTGGTGCTGATTCTCTCCATGGTAATCGGGACTCTGATTGGGGAGGCGCTGGATCTCGATGAGAAGATCAACCGTCTGGGGAATTTTCTGGAAAAATTCAGGGTTCCGGCGGCGGGGAAAAAAAAGGGATTGCAGAAGGGTTTGTGAGCGCATCCCTTCTGTTTTGCGTAGGGGCTATGACCATCGTCGGTTCTCTGCAAAGCGGCCTGACCGGGCGGCATGAGACATTGTTTGCGAAATCCATGTTAGACTTTGTGGCGGCCATCGTTTTTGCCTCATCCCTTGGACTTGGAGTGATCTTCTCGGCGGTGTTTGTGTTGGTCTATCAGGGGGGCGATTACACTGGCGGCACAGTGGCTCTCACCGCTTCTGACCGATACGGTCGTTCAGGAAATGTCCTGCGCAGGTTATGTGATTATTATCGCGTTGGGATTGAATATGTTACATATCTCGAAATTTAAGGTGATGAATTTTGTTCCGGCCATCTTTCTTCCGATTCTGATCTGCCGTTTTTTTTGATCTGCGGTATCTTCTGTATTTTCGGAAGTCTTGAATAGTTCCCAAAAAAACAGGGAAATAATGAGGATAATAATGAAAACGTAAAAAGGAGAGTCCTATGAATAATTATTATCCCATCACAGAAGTAAAAAGCACGTCAGATTTTTGGATTCGAGAGGAAATCCGACGATCGAGGCGGAGGTCAAGGCGGCAGATTATATCATCGGAAGGGCGTCCGTTCCATCCGGCGCAAGCACCGGAAGATTCGAGGCAGTAGAGCTTCGGGACGGAACCACCGAATATTTCGGCCTTGCGGTACAAAAATGCGGTGCGCCATGTCAATGAGAGGATTGCAAAAAGAGATTACCGGCATGAATGTCTTAGAGCAGGAAAACATTGATGCGAAAATGATCGCCTTAGATGGCACGGAAAATAAGAGCAATCTCGGAGCAAACGCCATGTTGGCAGTCTCTATGGCTGTGGCAAGGGCGGCGGCAAATGCCTTAGAGATTCCGCTTTTACCGTTATCTGGGCGGATGCCATACCAGACTCTTTCCGGTTCCGATGATGAATATATTAAACGGTGGAAAGCACGCGGCGAATACTGTGGATTTTCAGGAATTTATGATTATGCCGGTAAATGCCGCGAATTTTGCGGACGCGCTTCGCAAATGCGCGGAGGTGTATCATAATTTAAAGAGACTTTTAGAAGAAAAGAATCTATCGACCGGGGTGGGAGACGAGGGCGGATTTGCACCGGATCTTCCGGACGCGAAGGCAGTCTTAAAATTCATTGTAAAAGCGATTGAGGCGGCAGGCTACGAGTCAGGCAAGGATTTTAAGATTGCGTTAGATGTGGCGGCAAGCGAATTGTACAAAGAAGAGGACGGCATGTACCACTTTGAGGGCGAGAGCAAAATCAAAGACGAGGAAGTGATCAGAGACACCGGAGAGATGATTTCTTATTATGAGGAATTGATTGAGGAATTTCCGATTATTTCGATTGAGGACGGACTTGCGGAGGATGACTGGGACGGCTGGAAGGAATTGACGAGACGTCTTGGCGACCGCATCCAGCTTGTCGGGGATGATCTGTTTGTCACAAATACAAAACGTCTGGATTTGGGAATTAAGTTCCGCACCGGAAATGCGATCTTAATCAAGGTCAATCAGATCGGTACGGTGACAGAGGCGATGGACGCGATTGAACTGGCGCAGAAAAACGGATTTAAAGCGGTGATTTCCCACCGTTCCGGGGAGACGGAAGATTCCTTTATCGCAGATCTTTCCGTGGCGGTCAATGCGGGACAGATCAAGACGGGAGCGCCTTTGCCGAAGCGAGCGCGTGGCGAAATATAACGAACTTCTGCGCATCGAGGAAGAGATGAAAGAAGCGGCGAAATTTACGAATCCTTTCAATAAAATATCAGGGATTTAGCTTTTAGCGTTGAAATGAGTAAAAAAAGGGAAAATAGAGGGTTATCTGGATTTGACAAACATTTACAAAAAATTCTTTTTTTTATTGTGTGAAAATATACAAACATGGCACCTTTTGGTGTATAATTAATTTAGGAAATAAACATACGAAAGAAGGTGCCATGAATGAAAAAATTAGAGTTACGAAAACTGCTAATCTATGCTATTAGTGTATACCGGATTCCACAGAAAATCAAGGGGATGACCGATAAAAGGAAAAGAAAAGGGATCCCGTTCTTCAACCTTATCATGCCAGTTTTTATGGCCCTGCTTTTGCAGTACGAAAGCTTCCATACGTTTTTCAGTGCTCCTGAAAGCATGGGGAGGCGGTTCGGCAACTTCATCCGTGGAAGAATACCGAAAGTGGATGCAGTCCGCGACGCACTTTGCGCTGCTTGAGGCCGATGAGGTAGGGGACCTATTGGATTCTATTGTGGAAAAACATATCGGAATGCCGTGTTCCGTTCCGGCACCATCGGCGGGTATACTGCGGCAGCGGTTGACGGGGTGGAGCTGTTTAGCAGCACAAAGAAATCCTGCAGGAAATGCCTGACAAGGAAAAACAAAGCCGGACAGACAGAATATTTCCACCGTTCTGTGGTGTGCGCGTCCATAGGGCACAGCCCGCACGTGGTCCTGGGACAGGAGATGCTTACCCCGCGGGATGGAGGGGAAAAGGATGAAGGGGAACTCACTGGGGAAACGGCTGGTAAGGGACCTGCACAGGAAATTCGGACATTTTGCAGATGTGATTGTAGCAGACGCATTGTACCTGAACGCCCCGTTCCTTAACACAGTCCTGGACTGCCATATGGATGCAGTCATCCGCCCCTGAAGGATGAGGAACGACTGATTTACAAGGATGCAAAGGGGCTGTTTGAAAAAAGGGGAAGGGAGAAAGGACGGTTCCGCCGTGGGAGGAAACGGATCGAAGCGTGGGATACCAGTGGTTTTGAAATGGAAGGGGTAACGGTCCCATTAAGGGTGGTCAGGTTTTTGCGAACACGAGGAGAAAAAGATGGTACGGAAGAGGTCCATTGGGTGTGGCTGGTGACAACCAGTGACGTGGTCCCATATGAAATCCCTATGGAAGATGATGCATAAACGGTGGGATATTGAGGAAAACGTCTTCCACCAGCTAAAGACGTACTACTATGCGAAACACTGTTACTGCCATGCGGGAGTGGAAGCGGTTTTCCTGCTGACACTGGTTGCATTCAATATCAGGGAGCTATACCTGTACCGTAGGATACATTGGTTTAAAGGAAGCAGGGGTAACCCGGAAAAGTGTAACGAGAATATTCAGGGATGACCTGCTGGTAGAGAATTACTGCAGCCTGCTGTATCAGGAAGGCGGGTAAAGGGGAATCAATTCCATAAGGCAGCCCATAAAACCGACAGGGATTTTTTTACGCTTTTTATCAAAGGCTTATGATCATGACGGTAACTGCTATTAAGAAAAAGCACTTGTAGACGTAAAACACAAAATGTATAAATATGAAGCAGGTAAAAACGATAAAAGCTAAATCCCTGCGTAGTTGGTAAGTTCCTTGACTTTTGGGGAAAAATAGATGATACTATAATTATTACTTTATATGCCCGTTCTTAGTAAAAAAGATGCGCCGATGCGCACAGGCCATCACCCTAAAGGGGTGACAGGTAAAAAAGGAGGAAAACGAATGAAAGGTAAAAAATTCCTAAGCCTTGGAATGGCGGCCGTCCTGGCATGTTCCGCTTTTCCGGCGACCAGTTATGCAATGGAAACAGACGCGGAGGTCTACGAAGAGACAGATATTATTGGAGATGAAGAAGAAGGGGGAGGTTCCTCGGAGGAGGGACTGAGAGAAGGGGATTTTTTCTTACTATAAGTTAGAAGAAGGGGGAGTGGTAGTCACACACACTATTATGGGGATGGCGGAAATGTCCAGATTCCTGCAACAATTGCAGGGGAAACCGGTGAAAACGCTCCATAAAAACGTTTAGTCTCTGTGCAAATGTGACAGGCGTTACCATCCCGGACAGTGTAACAAGTATTGAGGGCGATACTTTTTTTGAAATGTACCAACCTCACAAGCGTTATCATTCCTGACAGTGTAGAAAATATAGATAGCCGTGCTTTTGGCGCATGTGGTATCACAAGTATTACAATTCCGGCTGGTGTAAACCGTATCTCTAACCGTGCATTTTTAAAGTGCAGTAAATTAACAGAAATCGCTGTATCTCCCGACAATCAGACTTATACGTCGGAGGACGGAGTACTCTATAACAAAGAGAAAACAAAATTGTGCATCTGCCCGGATGGAAAAGAGGGAGTTTTGACCATTCCGGAAGGCGTGGAATATATTCCGGCGGACGCCTTTGGCGAATGTGACGGTCTTACCAAAATTGAGATTCCAGCAAGTCTGATCAATTTTGGAATCCCGGAGGAGGATGACAATGTAGGGACGTTCAGCGGGGGTGAAAAACTGGCGGAAATTGTAGTATCCGCTGATAATCCTGCGTATGCATCGGAGGCTGGGATCCTTTATGACAAAAACAAAACAAGACTGATCTGTTGTCCGGTAAAAAAAGAAGGAGCTGTGACAGTTCCGGACAGCGTGACGTCCATAGCGGTCGACGCTCTTTTCGGATGCAACGATATTACGAAACTTGTGATTCCGGCAGGCACAACCGACTTGGGTCTGGATGAAGATGGATGGTTGTTTGGGATCGGCGATAAACTGACCGAAATTATAGTGTCCGCCGATAATCCTAAGTATGCGTCGGAGGACGGGGCTTTGTATAATAAAGCTAAGACCCTGCTGATTGACTGCCCGCGGGGAAAAAGAGACGCTTACGATTCCTGCCAGTGTGACGGAAATAGCGGAGACCCACGGGTTTAAATCCTGCAAAAAGCTTACGGAGATTACAGTATCGCCGGACAATCAGACCTATGCGTCAGAAGACGGAATCCTCTATAACAAGGAAAAAACGAACCTGATCGCCTGTCCGGGAGGGAAAAGCGGAGAGACTGTAATTCCAGCCAGTGTGACAGAGATTGAGTATGACGCGTTTCCATGTCTTGAGGATGGAACGTACCCGGTTCAGTTGATCGTAACCCCAGGCAGTTATGCGGAAACCTATGCGAAAGAGCATGAACTTCCATATGCCTATCCGGAAGGGGAAGCTTCATGTCAGCACCAATACAAAACAGAAATTACAAAGGCTCCGTCCTGTACGGCGGCAGGTGAACAGACGCAGACTTGTCAAAAGTGCGGAGATACAAAAAGACAGCCGTTCCTGCCACAGGACATACATACCAGACCACAGTTGTCCAGGCGTCTGTAAATAAAAGACGGACAGATCATCACAAAAATGTACAAAATGCGGGGACACAAAGACCGTCACGATCTATGCTCCAAAGACCATCCGTCTCTCAAAAACAGAATTTACTTACAACGGAAAGGCGCAGAAGCCGTCCGTGACCGTGACGGACAGTGCCGGGAAAACGATTGCGGCCTCCAACTATACCGTATCTTACGCGAGCGGAAGCAAAAAACGCCGGAACCTACACGGCCACAGTTGCCTTCAAAAAGGGCAATTACAGCGGAACCGTGAAAAAGACATATACCATCCAGCCGAAGGGAACCAGCCTTTCCAGCGTCAAGGCAAAGAAAAAAAGGCTTTACGGCAAAGTGGAAAAAAGCAGACCGCCCAGACTGACGGCTATGAGATCCAGTACCCACCGACAGAAAGTTTAAAAGGGAACGAAGATCAAAGAGGTGAACAAAAACAAAAAACCACATCCCAGAGCATCTCAAAATTAAAAAGCAAAGAAAAAATATTATGTGAGAATCCGCACCTATAAGAAAGTGAAAGTAAACGGAAAATCTACCAAGATCTGTTCCGGCTGGTCGAAGGTAAAAACTGTCAAAACAAAGAAATAGAACCATGTTTTTTGCCAATTTCTAAAAAAAATAATAGTGAAAAATTTAACAGAGTTAAGAAATATACTTGAAATTTTTAGTAAAATTGGTTAAAATACAATCAGTTGAGTACTTGTACTCAAAACAGACTGTAGACAAAGACCTCGGCATTCCGCCGAGGATTTTTTTTTTGAAAGAGGCTAAAAGTCAGTATTTTCAAGACTTTTAAGCCTCTTTTTGTATAATGAAGATATCAAAAAAGGCGGTATTTTCATATGATGACTCAAGAAACTGAAAAAGTGAGAAAACAAATGCAGATCGTATGTATCGATGATCTTGTTCCACAGGATCATCTTCTGCGGATTATCGATAGAGCAATTGACTGGTCATTTATTTATGACCTTGTTCGTGATACTTATTCTGATGGCATGGGACGTCCGAGCATTGACCCTGTAATGCTTATTAAGATTCCTCTTATTCAGTATCTGTACGGAATAAAAAGTATGCGCCAAACCATCAAAGAGATTGAGGTAAACATGGCATACCGTTGGTTTCTCGGACTTGAACTTTATGATCCTGTTCCGCATTTCTCTACATTTGGGAAGAACTATACCCGTCGTTTTAAGGATACCGATTTATTTGAGCAGATTTTTTCAGCATATCCTAGAAGAATGCTATCGCTTTAAGCTGGTTGATCCAACAGAAATCTTTGTTGATGCAACACATGTCAAAGCAAGGGCTAATAACAAAAAGATGCAAAGACGAATTGCACAACAAGAGGCCTTATTCTATGCCGATATGCTACGCAAAGATATCAATGCTGACCGAGAATCACATGGAAAGAAACCTCTCAAAGATAAAGACGATCATAATAAGCCAGGATCCGGCGGCAATGATAAATTTGAAAACTATACAGATGACATTCCCACTAGACGGAAAAACCATCAAGTGCAGTACAACAGATCCTGAAAGTGGATGGTTTCGAAAGGGAGAACACAAGCATGTGTTTGCATATGGGATTGAAACTGCCTGCGATAAAAACGGATGGATTATAGATTTTACAGTAAATCCCGGCAACGAGCATGATAGCAGAACTTTTAAAGGGCTTTATGACAAGCTTACACATGTTGGAATGAAATACTGTATTGTTGATGCTGGTTATAAAACTCCTGCGATAGCGAAAATGCTTATAGACGATGGCGTGACACCGGTATTTCCATACAAACGCCCGATGACTAAAGATGGTTTTTTCAAAAAACATGAGTATGTGTATGATGAATACAATGATGCATACATTTGTCCGGGTAATCATTTCCTGCACTACAGCACCACCAATCGAGATGGGTATCGGGAGTACAAAAGCTGCGGAAAAATCTGTGAGGGATGTCAGTATCTGTCGCAATGCACAGCTAGCAAAGATCATGTAAAACTTGTTACAAGACATGTTTGGGAAGACTACATGGAAACATGCGAAGATATACGTCAAACAATTGGTATGAAAGATTTATATTCACACCGTAAAGAGACAATTGAAAGAATCTTTGGAACAGCAAAAGAAAACCATGGATTCCGATATACACAAATGTACGGAAAAGCGCGGATGAAAATGAAGGTCGCGCTCACCTTTGCGTGTATGAATTTAAAAAAGCTTGCAAAATGTAAGAAAGAATGGGGATTACAAATGGCATAAAGCCAGTGGAAATATGGTTGTTTAAACCCAAACATCTTTATAGTGATAGAAAAAGGCTCCGAGAAACATGATTTCTCGGAGCGCTTTGTCTACAGTCTGAGTTGAGTACTTGTACTCAAAACAAGCAAATTTCATTAAAAATTTCTAGAGGAATAAGAAATGGCAGTAAGAGTAGCAATCAATGGTTTCGGCCGTATCGGCCGTCTTGCATTCAGACAGATGTTCGGTGCAGAAGGATATGAAGTAGTAGCAATCAACGATCTGACAAGTCCTAAAATGTTAGCACACCTGTTAAAATATGATTCTTCTCAGGGTAAATATGAGAAGGCAGAGACAGTAAGCGCTGGCGAGGATTCCATCACAGTAGACGGCAAAGAGATCAAAATCTATGCTTTCCCGGATGCAAATAACTGCCCATGGGGAGAATTAAAAAGTTGACGTGGTATTAGAGTGCTCTGGATTCTATACATCCAAAGAAAAAGCACAGGCGCATATTAATGCAGGCGCCCGCAAAGTTGTTATCTCTGCTCCAGCAGGAAATGACCTTCCTACTATCGTATACAACACAAACCACAAGACATTAAAGGCTTCTGATACCATCATTTCAGCAGCTTCCTGTACTACAAACTGCTTAGCTCCGATGGCAGACGCATTGAACAAATACGCTCCGATCCAGGCTGGTATTATGTGTACAATCCACGCTTATACAGGTGATCAGATGACTCTTGACGGACCACAGAGTAAAGGTGACTTAAGAAGATCTCGTGCAGCAGCAGTTAACATCGTTCCGAACAGCACAGGTGCTGCAAAAAGCAATCGGTTAGTTATCCCAGAGTTAAACGGCAAATTGATCGGATCTGCTCAGCGTGTACCGACCCCTACAGGTTCTACAACAATCTTAACAGCAGTTGTTAAGAAAGCTGGCGTAACAAAAAGAAGACATCAATGCAGCTATGAAAGCAGCAGCTAATGAATCCTTCGGATACAACGAAGATGAGATCGTTTCTTCCGATATCGTAGGAATGAGATTTGGTTCTTTGTTCGATGCAACTCAGACAATGGTTAATCAATTGCTGATGATTTATACGAAGTACAGGTTGTTTCATGGTACGATAACGAAAACAGCTACACATCTCAGATGGTTCGTACAATCAAATACTTTGCAGAATTAGCATAAGTATTGATACCAGAGTAAAAAAGACTCAACATGGGTCCGGTCTTTAAAGGGCCGGACTCATTTTTTTCGTTTACGGAGATAAGGTTTCAGATTTCGGTAAACGTACATAACAATATCCAGGAGGAAAATAAAAATGGGATTAAACAAAAAATCAGTAGATGATATTAATGTAAAGGGAAAAAGGCTTCGTGTTCTTTGCCGTTGTGATTTTAACGTACCATTAAAAGATGGAAAGATCACAGACGAGAACCGTTTAGTAGCAGCACTTCCTACGATCAAAAAATTAGTGGCTGACGGCGGAAAAGTCATTCTCTGCTCCCACTTAGGAAAACCAAAAGGAGAGCCGAAACCGGAATTATCTTTAGCTCCTGTAGGGGCAAGACTCACAGAGTTATTGGGTCAGGAAGTAAAATTTGCGGCAGATAACGAAGTTGTCGGACCAAATGCAAAGGCAGCCGTAGAGGCGATGAAGGACGGCGATATTATTCTGTTAGAGAACACCCGTTACCGCGCGGAGGAGACAAAAAACGGCGAGGCATTTTCCAAAGACTTAGCGTCCCTCTGTGACGTGTTTGTAAACGATGCATTCGGTACAGCGCACAGAGCACACTGCTCGAACGTAGGAGTTGCCGAGTTAGTGGACACCGCAGTTGTCGGATACTTAATGCAAAAAGAGATCGACTTTTTAGGAAATGCAGTTGAAAATCCGGTGAGACCGTTTGTTGCCATCTTAGGCGGGGCAAAGGTTGCCGACAAATTAAATGTTATCTCTAACTTATTAGAAAAATGCGATACCTTAATCATCGGCGGCGGTATGGCATATACCTTCTTAAAAGCACAGGGAAAAGAAATCGGAAAATCTTTGGTGGACGACAGCAAGCTCGACTACTGTAAAGAGATGATGGATAAGGCAAAATCATTAGGAAAAGAATTATTACTTCCAGTGGATACCACGATCGCAGCTTCCTTCCCGGATCCAATCGACGGACCGATCGAGGTCAGCAACGTATCCGCAGATGCAATTCCGGCAGATATGGAAGGACTTGATATTGGAACAGAGACAGCAAAATTATATGCAGATGCAGTAAAATCTGCTAAGACTGTTGTATGGAACGGACCGATGGGTGTATTTGAGAACCCGACACTTGCAGCAGGAACAATTGCAGTAGCAAAAGCATTAGCTGAGACAGATGCAACAACCATCATCGGTGGTGGTGATTCCGCAGCAGCAGTAAATCAGTTAGGATTTGGTGACAAGATGACCCATATCTCAACAGGTGGTGGAGCTTCCTTAGAGTTCTTAGAAGGAAAAGAGCTTCCGGGTGTAGCAGCAGCGAACGATAAATAGGATATTTCGTAAGTTCAAATGTAGTGAAGAACGAACTTCCTTGTTTTTTATAGGATCAATACATACAAAAAAAAAGGAGAATAAAACAATGGCAAGAAAGAAAATTATTGCAGGTAACTGGAAAATGAACAAGACTCAAGCGAGGCAGTAGCATTAGTAAAGGAGTTAACTCCATTAGTAAAAAATGATGACGTAGACGTAGTATTCTGCGTACCTGCTATCGACATCATCCCGGCTATGGAAGCTGCAAAAGGTACAAACATCGAAATTGGTGCAGAGAATATGTACTTTGAGGAGAGCGGAGCTTACACAGGTGAGATCGCTCCAAACATGTTAGTAGATGCAGGCGTAAAATACGTTGTATTAGGACATTCCGAGAGAAGAGAATACTTTGCAGAGACAGATGAGACTGTAAACAAAAAAGTATTAAAAGCATTTGAGCATGGTATTACACCGATGATCTGCTGCGGTGAGTCTTTAACACAGAGAAAACAGGGTATCTACATTGACTGGATCCGTATGCAGATCAAGATCGCATTCCAGGATGTAACAGCAGATCAGGCTAAGAAAGCAGTAATCGCTTACGAGCCAATCTGGGCTATCGGAACAGGCGAGACAGCTACATCTGATCAGGCAGAAGAAGTATGTGCAGCAATCCGTGCATGCATCGCAGAAGTATATGATGATGCAACAGCAGCAGAGATCCGTATCCAGTACGGCGGATCTGTAAATGCAGGAAATGCAGCAGAGTTATTTGCAAAACCTGACATTGACGGTGGTTTAGTTGGAGGAGCATCCCTCAAAGCTGACTTTGGTAAGATCGTAAACTACAAATAATCATAACGATGATATATCCTGATAAGCAGCGGTGGTGTTTACATCGCTGCTTATTACAGTTAAAGACAAACGCCGAGAAAAAGAAACTTGAGAGGAACCTATGAAACGAAGGCTTCAAAAGGCAGGGATCATTTTAAGTATCCTTCTTGTGATCTTAGCAACAGGATATTTTGCAGGAACATGGTACTTAAAACAAAAAAATGAAGATACGAAGCAGACAACTGCACAGGCAGATGGGCAGAAGGCAGAAGCTGACAAGGAACAGGAAGCAGGAGCAAGGTCAGATCTGCAGACAGAATATGATACAATTTTAGAAAAATGCCAGAAAGAATTTATCAGTAATCGTCCGATCGATGAAAATTTTTTTGGCATGGTTTCATTCTAAATATGGAGATGAGACATTAAAAAAGTAGCAGATGAAGTAGAAAAAGGAAAATCAGGATCCGAATATATGGTATACATTGACCGGCAATACGATGCAGGTGCTCTGGGTCTACTATTGCCAGGATACCGGATATCAGTCTGAACTGTTAGAAAATATCTATGACAAAGAATGTGCAGGGAAGAGACCGTGTTGGATTTTACCGGAGACATCAATCTGTCGGAGGGCTGGTCTACGACCGTATTTATGGACAGACAGCCAGATGGCATTTATGATTGTCTGTCATCCGATCTAATGTTAGAACTGCAAAGTGCGGATATTTTGCTGATCAACAACGAATTTACCTATAGTAACAGAGGAACACCGTTAGCCGGAAAGGCATATACGTTCCGGGCGGCGCCATCCCGCGTGGAAGTGTTACAGCAGCTTGGTGCGGATATTGTTTCCCTTGCAAATAATCATGTTTATGATTATGGAGAAGAAGCAGTGTTAGATACAATGGATACACTAGAGCAGGCACAGATACCATATGTGGGAGCCGGCAGGAATTTAGAAGAAGCAGAAAAAATTGTTTATTTTATTGCAAATGGCAGAAAAATTGCAATAGTAGCTGCAACACAGATAGAACGTTCGTATTCCTATACAAAAAGAAGCAACGAAAGACAGTCCCGGAGTGTTAAAGACCTTAAAACCTGACAAATTTACGGAAGTGATCCGAAAAGCAAAGAGTAACAGTGATATTGTCATTGCATATCCGCACTGGGGAACGGAAGGAAATCATTCCTATGGAGCAGACCAGAAGGAATTAGCGGAAGCATTTGTAAGTGCAGGAGCCGATGTGATCATTGGAGGACACACACATTGTTTACAGGGAATTGCTTATATAGAGGACGTACCGGTTCTCTACAGTCTGGGAAATTTCTGGTTTAATAACAAGACCTTAGATACCGGAGTAGCACAGGTGCGGATACAAAAAGACGGAAGTATCCGTTTGCGGTTTTTTGCCATGTATCCAGTCGGGAACGAGGACCAGACTCCTGACCGATGGAAGCCAGAGGACAGAGGTCTTGGATTTTATGCGGGGACTTTCAAAGGATGTTTCCATAGATGAAGAAGGATATGTAACAAATTTATCGAAGTAGTTGAAAAAATGTGTAGATTTGTTTTAAGATAAGTCTGAAAGTGATAAGAAAAGAGGAATTGAGTATGAGTAAAAAACCAACCGTATTAATGATTTTAGATGGATATGGTCTGAATAAGACCACAAAAAAGGAAATGCAGTAGCAGAGGCAAAGACTCCGGTCATGGACAAACTGATGAAAGAGTATCCGTTTGTAAGAGGTAATGCCAGCGGCTTAGCAGTAGGACTTCCGGATGGACAGATGGGTAATTCAGAAGTAGGACATCTGAACATGGGAGCAGGACGTATTGTATATCAGGAGCTTACAAGAATCACCAAAGATATTGAAGAAGGAACTTTCTTTGAGAATGAAGCACTTTTAAAAGCAGTAGAAAACTGCAAGAAAAATAACAGTGACCTTCATTTCTTCGGACTCTTATCCGATGGTGGTGTACATAGCCACAATACACACCTCTATGGCTTATTAGAGTTAGCAAAGAGAAACGGATTATCCAATGTATATGTACACTGCTTCTTAGACGGACGTGATACACCGCCTGCAAGCGGAAAAGATTTTGCAATTGCATTAGAGGATGAAATGAAAAAGATCGGCGTGGGTAAGATCGCATCTGTTTCCGGACGCTACTATGCAATGGACAGAGATAACAACTATGACCGTGTAAAATTAGCATATGATGCACTGACAAAAAGGCGAGGGACAGACCGCTGCAAGTGGACCGGAAGCAATTCAGCAGTCCTATGACAAAGATGAGACAGATGAGTTCGTAAAACCAACCGTAGTTATGGAAAAACGGTGCTCCGGTTGCAACTATTCAGGACAAAGATTCTGTTGTTTTCTTCAACTTCCGCCCGGACCGTGCAAGAGAGATCACCAGATGCTTCTGCGATGATGATTTCAAGGGATTTGACAGAGGTGCAAGAATTAAGACAACCTTTGTATGCTTTACCGATTATGATCCGACGATCCCGAATAAATTTGTGGCATTCCCGAAGGTTGCCGTAACCAATACATTCGGTGAGTGGCTTGCAGCAAATCATATGACACAGGCCCGTATTGCAGAGACAGAAAAATACGCACATGTAACTTTCTTCTTTAACGGCGGTGTGGAAGAGCCAAATGAGGGAGAGGACAGAATCTTAGTAAAATCTCCAAAGGTTGCTACCTATGACTTGAAACCGGAGATGAGTGCTTACGAAGTATGCGATAAATTGACAACAGCCATCCGTTCCGATAAATATGATGTTATCATCATCAACTTTGCAAACCCGGATATGGTAGGTCATACCGGAGTACAAGAAGCTGCGATTAAGGCGGTGGAAGCAGTAGGTGGATGAATGTGTCGGAAAAGCAGTAGAGGCGATAAATGAAGTCGATGGTGTAATGTTCATCTGTGCAGACCACGGAAATGCAGAGCAGTTGATCGACTACGAGACAGGTGCTCCGTTTACCGCACATACCACCAATCAGGTACCATTTATCTTAGTAAGCTATGATCCTGCATATACCTTAAGAGATGGCGGATGCTTAGCAGATATCGTACCAACTCTGATCGAGACCATGGGAATGAAACAGCCGGCAGAGATGACCGGAAAATCCCTGTTGATCAAAAAATAAGACGATCGATCGTCAAAAATATATCGGATGAAAAGCAGACCCTGGAATTTCAAAAATCCCGAAATGGTTTTGGAGTTTCAGGGTTTTTTATAACATAGTTATTAGCACAACTTATAAATGGAAGAAATTACACAAAAAAACTAATAAAAATATCAGAATTTTCTACACCCGGAAAAACACAACTCCGGTCAAATCCGTTGACTTTCCAAAACGCCCTGTAGATTATAATTTTTTTCTGTAGTATGTAAACAGAGTTTAAGTTATGGAAAGCATAGAAAATGGAGGACGACATGAGTACACAGGAATTTTTGCCAATTAAAGAAGGAAAAGTACGCGAGGTATATGATATCGGAGAAAAAGCCTCATTATCACAGCGACAGACAGAATCTCAGCATTTGACCACATTTTGAAGAATCAGATTACCCAAAAGGGTGCGATCTTAACACAGATGTCTAAGTTCTGGTTTGATTTTACGAAAGATATCGTACCAAACCATATGCTTTCCGTTGATGTGAAAGATATGCCGGAATTTTTCCAGCAGGAAAAATTTGAGGGAAACAGCATGATGTGCAAGAAGTTAGAGATGCTTCCGATCGAGTGCATCGTGCGCGGATATATTACAGGAAGCGGATGGGAGAGTTATAAGGAAAACGGAACAGTCTGCGGGATTACATTACCGGAGGGCTTAAAAGAGTCAGACAAGCTGCCGGAGCCGATCTATACACCAAGTACCAAAGCAGAGATCGGTCTGCATGATGAGAATATCTCCTTTGAAAGAAGTGTAGAGATTTTAGAGGAAATCTATCCGGGAAAAGGTGCGGACTACGCAAACCAGATCAAGGACTGTACCATTGCATTGTATAAAAAATGTGCAGAGTATGCGTTGAGCAAAGGCATTATCATTGCAGATACCAAGTTTGAGTTTGGTTTGGACGAGAATGGAAATGTTGTTCTCGGTGATGAAATGCTGACTCCGGACAGCTCCAGATTCTGGCCATTAGAGGGATATGAAGCAGGAAAAGGACAGCCATCCTTTGACAAACAGTTTGTCAGAGACTGGTTAAAAGCAAATCCGGACAATGATTATCTGCTGCCGGAAGAAGTTGTCATAAAAACCGTAGACAAATATAAAGAGGCTTATGAATTGCTGACTGGTACAAAATTCGATTAATTCTGCATAGAGAATTACAGGCAGTAAGAAGAATACCGGTGGTCTAAAGACAGCCGGGTAGTGAAAGGTTAAAAAACTTTATGAAGAATAAAGAATTAGAAAAAAAAACAATACACCGTGGGATGATCTGCATGAGGAATGTGGCGTCTTTGGAATGTATGATTTTGATGGACATGATGTGGCATCCACAATCTATTATGGTTTATTTGCATTGCAGCACCGCGGACAGGAGAGCTGTGGTATTGCAGTCAGCAAGACAGACGGACCAAAAGGAAAAGTGACCACACATAAGGATATGGGACTGGTGAATGAAGTCTTTACTCAGGATATTTTAGAGTCCATGAAAGGAGATATCGGAGTCGGTCATGTCCGCTATTCTACAGCCGGAGCCTCCACACGAGAGAATGCACAGCCATTGGTGTTGAACTATGTGAAGGGAACCTTAGGATTAGCTCACAACGGAAATCTGATCAATGCAAATGAGCTTCGCAGAGAATTAGAGTATACCGGAGCGATTTTCCAGACAACGATCGATTCAGAGGTCATTGCTTATCATATCGCAAGGGAACGCCTTAATTCCGATAACGTAGAAGAAGCAGTGCGAAGAGCAGCACAAAAGATTCAGGGGGCTTTTGCACTGGTTGTCATGAGTCCGAGAAAACTCATCGGCGCAAGAGATCCATATGGTTTTAAACCGCTCTGTATCGGAAAAAGATACAATGCCTATATTTTAACATCGGAAAGCTGTGCCTTTAGACACACTCGGAGCAGAATTTGTCCGTGATGTGCTGCCGGGTGAGGTGGTTACGATCACGCCGGAAAAAGGAATCGTATCCGATACCACGATGTGTTTAGAGAAAGAAAGACAGGCACGTTGTATTTTTGAATATATTTATTTTGCAAGACCGGACAGCCAGATCGATGGGATCGGAGTCTATGATTCCAGAATTAAAGCAGGCAGATTTTTAGCAATGGATTCACCGGTAGAGGCAGACTTAGTCGTAGGCGTGCCGGAATCGGGAAATGCGGCAGCACTTGGATATGCCATGGAATCGGGAATCCCTTATGGAACGGCATTTGTAAAAAAATGGCTATGTCGGAAGAACCTTTATCAAGCCAAAACAGAGCAACCGCGAATCCAGTGTAAAGATCAAGCTGAATGTCCTAAAAGAGGCAGTAGATGGAAAACGAGTCATCATGATAGACGATTCCATTGTGCGAGGAACAACCTCTGACCGTATCGTGCGTATGCTAAGGGATGCAGGGGCAACAGAAGTACATGTACGGATTTCCTCCCCGCCATTCTTATGGCCTTGTTATTTTGGAACCGATATTCCGGAAAGAGAGCAGCTGATCGCCTATAACCGGACGATAGAAGAGATCCGGGATGTGATCGGTGCGGATTCCCTAGGCTATTTAGAGATTCCAAGATTAGAAGAATTAGTCAACGGATTGTCCATCTGTAAAGGATGCTTTACAGGAAAATATCCGATGGAACCGCCAAAAAGGACATCCGCGGAGACTTTGAGAGATGATCATAGTTCAATCATAACCATATAAAGCAGATACCCCGTATACGAAAGGAGACACCTATGTCAACAGACAGATATAACAGTCCGCTCTCAGAGCGCTATGCAAGTAAAGAAATGCAGTATATTTTTTCACCGGATATGAAATTCCGTACCTGGAGAAAACTCTGGATCGCGCTGGCAGAGACAGAAATGGAATTAGGTCTTTCCGAGAATGGAAAACCGGTCATCACACAGGAGCAGATCGATGAGTTAAAGGCAAATGCCGAGGACATTAATTACGATGTGGCAAAAGAGCGTGAAAAACTGGTACGTCATGACGTTATGAGCCATGTGTATGCATACGGACAGCAGTGCCCCAAGGCAGCCGGAATCATCCATCTGGGCGCAACCTCCTGCTATGTGGGTGACAACACCGACATTATTGTGATGACCGAGGCACTGAAATTAGTCCGTAAAAAATTAGTCAATGTGATCGATGAACTTGCAAAATTTGCAGACGAATATAAAGAACTGCCGACACTGGCATTTACACATTTCCAGCCGGCACAGCCGACTACCGTAGGAAAACGTGCAACACTCTGGATGCAGGAATTTTTAATGGATTTAGAGGATTTAGAGTATGTACAGAACAGCTTAAAACTCTTAGGCTCTAAAGGAACGACAGGAACACAGGCAAGTTTTCAGGAGTTATTCGCAGGAGATCAGGAAACCATCGATAAGATCGATCCGATGATCGCGAAAAAAATGGGATTTGCAGAATGTTATCCGGTATCCGGTCAGACCTATTCAAGAAAAGTAGATACCAGAGTGGCAAATATTCTTGCCGGTATTGCAGCAAGTGCGCATAAGATGTCAAATGATATCCGTCTGCTCCAGCACTTAAAAGAAGTAGAAGAGCCATTTGAGAAAAACCAGATCGGTTCCTCCGCGATGGCATACAAGAGAAATCCGATGCGTAGAGAGCGTATCGCGTCTCTTTCCCGCTATGTGATGATCGATGCGTTAAATCCGGCGATCACCTCTGCAACCCAGTGGTTTGAGAGAACGTTAGACGATTCCGCAAACAAGCGTTTAAGCATTCCGGAAGGCTTCCTTGCCATCGACGGTATCCTGGATCTGTGCATGAACGTCGTAGACGGACTTGTGGTTTATCCAAAGGTTATCTTCAAACACATGATGGCAGAGCTTCCGTTCATGGCAACCGAAAATATTATGATGGATGCCGTAAAAAAATGGAGGTAACCGTCAGGAGATGCACGAAAAAGATCCGTCAGCTTTCCATGGAGGCAGGAAAGAATGTCAAAGAGGAAGGAAAAGACAACAATCTTTTTAGAACTGATCGCAGCAGATCCGGCATTCAATCTGACCTTAGAAGAATTAGAAAAATCTATGGACCCTGCAAAATATGTGGGAAGAGCACCGATCCAGGTAACCGCATTCTTAGAAAATGTCATAAAACCGGCATTAGAAGAACGCAAAGACCTGCTTGGCGTAGAGGTTGAAATCAACGTATAAAAGGACAGGATATCGCAGCAAAATCGTAAAGCGGCAAAAAATAACAGCATAGAGAACAGATTAAAAAAACGGCAATGATCTTTAGAGAGTTGCCGTTTTTTTTGCATAATTTTGAATGGATCGGACAGGATAACAGAAAAAAAGAGTGAGGAAGAGATATGAACAGTTTTTATCCGATTACAGAAGTAAAAGCAAGACAGATTTTAGACTCCAGAGGAAATCCGACCATTGAAGCAGAAGTAAAGGTATCCGATTATATTGTGGGAAGTGCCGCTGTCCCATCCGGTGCGAGTACCGGACGGTTTGAAGCAGTAGAGCTTCGCGATGGTACCACAGAATACTTTGGACTTGCCGTACAGAATGCCGTGCGTCATGTCAATGAACGGATCGCAAAAGAAATCATCGGTATGAATGTATTAGAGCAGGAAAATATCGATGCAAAGATGATCGCCTTAGATGGCACGGAAAATAAAGTCAATCTTGGGTGCCAATGCGATGTTAGCAGTCTCTATGGCAGTGGCAAGAGCGGCGGCAAATGCGTTAGAGATCCCACTTTACCGTTATCTTGGAGGCTGTCACACAAGATTGCTCCCGGTTCCGATGATGAATATTTTAAACGGTGGAAAACATGCGGCGAATACCGTGGATTTTCAGGAATTTATGATCATGCCGGTGCAGGCAGAGGATTTTTCGGATGCACTGCGTAAATGTGCCGAGGTCTACCACAATTTAAAGAGATTATTAGAAGAAAAAAATTATGCCACAGGTGTTGGGGACGAGGGTGGTTTTGCCCCGGATCTGCCGGATGCAAAGGCAGTCCTGAAGTTTATCGTCAAAGCGATCGAGGCAGCCGGTTACGAGGCAGGGACAGATTTTAAAATTGCAATAGATGCAGCGGCAAGTGAGCTATACTGTGAAGAGGACGGCATGTATCACTTTGAGGGCGAAGGAAAGTTAAAAGATGAAGAAGTCTTAAGGGATACGAATGAAATGATCTCATACTATGAGGAATTGATCGAAGAGTTCCCGATCATTTCGATCGAAGACGGGTTAGACGAAGATGACTGGGATGGCTGGAAAGCAATGACAAAGCGTTTAGGCGACCGTGTCCAGTTAGTCGGAGACGATCTGTTTGTAACGAATACCAAACGTCTGGATTTAGGAATTAAGTTTCATACCGGCAATGCCATTTTGATCAAAGTCAATCAGATCGGTACGGTGACAGAGGCAATGGATGCGATCGAATTAGCTCAGAAAAATGCATTTCGTGCAGTGATCTCCCATCGTTCCGGGGAAACAGAGGATTCTTTTTTATTGCAGACCTTGCCGTAGCGGTCAATGCAGGGCAGATAAAAAACAGGAGCACCATGCCGGAGTGAGCGTGTCGCAAAATACAACCGGCTTCTTCGGATTGAAGAAGAGATGAAGGAAGCAGCCAAATATACGAATCCATTTAACAAGATTTAATACCGGGTTTTTGGGCGAAAACCCTTGCATAGACATAGAAAGTATGATATACTTTACCAAGTTACGAGTGGAGGAAACTACAGGAGGTGTCACAAGTGGCAGTTTTAAAAACGATATTAACAGTAGTATTAATTCTTATAAGTATCATCATTACAGCTATTATTTTATGTCAGGAAGGTAAATCCGCAGGACTTGGAGCAATTGCAGGTGCATCCGATACCTATTGGAGCAAGCATAAAGACCGTTCCATGGAAGGTGTCTTAGTTAAAGCAACCAGAGCTTTGGTCGCACTGTTTTTAATACTTTCCATTGTATTGAATATAGGAAGTTTCTAAAGGAAATGCAGGGCTGTCGTTGATGCGACAGTCCTTTTTGAGTTTAATAGGAGAATTATGGATCACGAAGCATTAGAAAAAAGAAAAAAAAACCATATACAGTCTCTTGTGTGATGACTTTTATGTGCCAATGAAAGCCAAAGAGATGGCTATGCTCTTACAGATTCCGAAAAGCCCAGAGAGCAGAATTGCAGGAAGTGTTAGACGCACTGGTGGCTGACGGCAAGGCAGATGTCAGCAAAAAGGGAAAATACAGTAAGGCAAAACATCATTTTGTAACCGGTGTATTTGAGAGTCATCCAAAAAGGGTTTGGATTTTTACGGATGGAAGAGGGCGAGGATATCTATATTCCGGAATCTGAAGTCCATGGAGCCATGCATTTAGATACCGTACAGGTAAAGATCATGCCGTCGACCGGAGGAAAGAGGAAAGAGGGTTCAATCGTAAAAATCTTAGAACACGGTGTCACAAAAGTAGTCGGTTATTACGAACAGAGTAAAAATTTTGGATTTGTAGTGCCGGATAATCAGAAGATCGCAAATGACATTTTTATTCCGATCGAGCGTTCCAAAGGAGCAGTCAGTGGTCATAAGGTAGTCTGCGAGATTACCGATTACGGCAGAGACGGCAGAAAGCCGGAGGGAAAAATTGTTGAGATCTTAGGTCATGTCAAATGATCCGGGAGTGGATATTCTATCCATCGTAAAAGCCTACGATCTTCCGATAGAATTTTCGGAAAAGATTTTAAATCAGGCAGAGCGTGTGGCAAAAGAGGTCAGTGAAGCCGATATGGCAGGCAGAATGGACATAAGGGACTGGCAGACGGTCACGATCGATGGCGAAGATGCCAAGGACCTGGATGACGCGATCACACTGACCGAAGAAGATGGCATATATACGTTAGGTGTCCACATTGCAGATGTAACGAATTATGTGCAGGAGCACTCCGCTTTGGATGTTGAGGCCGAGAAGCGTGGAACCAGTGTCTATTTAGTAGACCGTGTGATCCCAATGCTGCCGCACACATTATCGAATGGAATCTGTTCGCTGAATCAGGGCGAGAACCGTCTGGCATTGAGCTGTATTATGAAATTTGACGACAAGGGAAAACTGTTAGATCATGTGATCGCAGAGACTGTTGTGCGGGTGGACAGACGTATGAGTTACACCAGTGTCAAAAAAATTTTACAGGAACAGGATGAGAAAGAGCGGGCAGAATACGAAGAACTGATCCCGATGTTTGAGCGGATGGAAAAGTTAGCAGCCATTTTGCGGAAAAAACGCATGAAGCGTGGCTCAATTGACTTTGATTTTCCTGAGACAAAGATCATTTTAGATAAAAAGGGAAATCCGGTGGATATCCGCCCGTATGAGCGGAATGTTGCAACAAAGATCATTGAAGATTTTATGTTAGCAGCAAACGAAACGGTTGCCGAGGACTATTTCTGGCAGGAGATACCGTTCGTTTACCGGACACATGAGAATCCCGATGAGGAAAAGATCCAAAAACTGTCTACGTTTATCAATAACTTTGGTTACAGTATGCATATCGCAAAGGATGAGGTACATCCAAAAGAACTGCAAAAAAGCTGTTAGAACAGATCGATGGAACACCCGAAGAACCTTTGATCAGCCGACTGACCCTGCGTTCGATGAAGCAGGCAAAGTATACGGTGGATTGTACCGGGCATTTTGGCTTAGCGGCAAAAATACTACTGTCATTTTACTTCTCCGATCCGCAGATATCCGGATCTGCAGATCCATCGTATTATCAAAGAGAATCTGCGTGGCAGGATGAATGATACCAGAAAGGCACATTATGAGAAGATCCTGCCGGAAGTTGCATTACATGCAAGCAAGCGGGAACGGTTAGCAGAAGAGGCAGAGCGTGAGACAGATAAACTCAAAAAGTGGAGTATATGAGTCAGCACATTGGAGAGACTTTTGAAGGTGTCATATCCGGTGTTACCCGGTATGGCATGTATGTAGAGCTTGCAAATACAATAGAGGGTATGATCCGTGTCACGGATCTGACAGACGATTATTACAACTACAGCGAAGAAACCTATGAACTGATAGGAGAAGTTACAAATAAGCATTACAAACTCGGTCAGAGACTAAAGATCCGTGTAAAAGATACCGATACTTTTATGCGGACGATAGATTTTGAGTTAGCGGAGGAAGAAGATGGCAAAGGAAAGTATCAAGCTGATCGCGAACAATAAAAAAGCCAGACATGATTATTTTTTAGAAGAAAAATATGAGGCGGGAATTGCACTTCACGGCACAGAAGTCAAATCCCTGCGTATGGGAAAATGCAGCATCAAAGAGTCTTTTATCCGTATTGAGAACGGAGAGGTCATTATCTATGGCATGCATATCAGTCCTTATGAAAAAGGAAATATTTTTAACAAAGATCCGCTGCGCCCGAAAAAAACTTCTGATGCACAAAGCGGAGATCCGTAAACTGCAAGGCAAGATTGCAGAAAAAGGGTATACCTTAGTCCCGGTGGAAGTATACTTAAAGGGTGGATTAGTCAAAATACAGATTGCATTGGCAAAAGGTAAGAAGCTCTATGATAAGCGCGATGACATTGCAAAGAAAGACCAGAGGCGTGAAGCGGAGCGGAATTTCAAGGTAAAGAATCTTTATTAAAAAGCCTAAGGGGGAAACCCTTGACGGCTGAAATGATCGCGTCTATAATAGCAGGTGTAGAAGTGACCTACACCCGAATTCGGGGTAGTAATGGTTTCGACAGGGATGATGAAGCTGGAGAAGCGAGTCGAAAGAAATTGCGTCAAATTTCACAATTAAATTTAAACGCTGAAGATAATTTAGCATACGCTGCCTAAGTGCAGCAGTCTGACCTAGGGCACTCACACCTTAGGAGCCAGGCTTCGACTATGTGAGAAACGACTTATGCTAAGCTTTGCACATAAGGGCGTATTATGAAGCTACTAAAGCGGTAACTGTGTCTGTTGCAGGTATCGTGGAGGGAATGTTAAATCACAGACTACACTCGTAGAAGTACAGGGGATTTGTTTTTGGACACGGGTTCGACTCCCGTCTACTCCATTAAAACTGAACCAGTCGAACTCTGTATAGGATCTTATCGTATACAGAAATCGGTTTTGTTTGGTGTATTGAAGAAAATAGGAATTCTCTAAAAAGAAAATTCGTACATAGATTATTATTATCATGGATCAATTGAGATTTTGATAAAATTATTTGAATGATAAAATGGAAATGTAAGGAATGTGTCAGATTATACTGCATCAGACATAAAGGCAATTCTACCATGTGAATACTTGGGGGTATAACAAACAGGCACCAACGGAAAGAAAAATTTAAGTTATTTTGGGATTTTTGAAATTATAAGGAGATATTCCTGATTTAGACTAGGGATATCCCCTTGATTACGTTTTAAGATTTTTTGAGAATTCATGTTAAGGGGGAATGTTTGTGCCAACATTTCCGCAGAAAAGAAAGATGTGCGGACTGGTGTATTCAGAAGCAATGGTGACTATTTGTTATATGAATGCCCAATTAATATACTGACACGGATAAAAATTTTGATGGTTTTAAAATTGCAGGACTTATGATATAATTGTAAGCTGTATGAAACGATTATGTTTACACAGCCAGACAACAACATATAAGACAAAAAGAACATTAAGAGTATTGCCAGAAGAAACGATTAAAATGTGGACAGCATAAAAAAGAAAAAGCCTTAATGATTGTGTAATAAATTGTGCAGTAAAATAACATAGAAAGGCAAAGATGCCGGGAAAGCAGGCATTTTTGAACAGGTAAAGATAAAAATGAAATTAGGTATCGTTGGATTACCAAACGTAGGAAAAAAGTACATTGTTTAACTCCCTTACCAAAGCAGGGGCAGAATCGGCAAACTACCCCTTTTGTACGATTGACCCGAATATCGGTGTGGTAGCAGTACCGGATGAGCGTTTGCTGAAGTTAGGCGAGATGTATCAGTCAAAAAAAAGTAACACCGGCAGTCATTGAATTCGTAGATATTGCAGGACTTGTAAAGGGAGCGAGCAAAGGAGAGGGACTTGGAAACCAGTTCCTTGCAAACATCCGTGAGGTAGATGCGATCGTGCATGTGGTCAGATGTTTTGAGGATACCAATGTCGTACATGTGGATGGAAGTGTAGATCCGGTCCGTGATATAGAGACCATCAATTTAGAACTTATATTTTCAGATATAGAGATTCTTGACAGAAGAATTGCCAAGACAGCAAAAGGTGCAAGAATGGACAAGACCCTTGCAAAAGAACTTGCTCTGTTAGAAAAGATCAAGGCACACTTAGAAGAAGGAAATCTGGCAAAAAAACCTTTGAACTTGGCGAAGATGAGGATGAGCAGAAGTGGTTTAAAGAATATAATCTGTTGACGGCAAAACCTGTGATTTATGCAGCAAACGTATCAGAAGATGATTTAGCAGATGACGGTGCATCCAATGCTTATGTGCAGAAAGTGCGCGAACACGCAAAAAGAAGAAGCGTGCGAAGTATTTGTGATCTGCGCTCAGATCGAGCAGGAGATTGCAGAGTTAGAAGATGAAGAAAAAAGCAATGTTCTTAGAGGAACTTGGTTTAAAAGAATCAGGACTTGAAAAACTTATCAAGGCAAGTTATTCCCCTGCTTGGATTGATCAGCTACCTGACAGCAGGAGAAGATGAGACAAGAGCATGGACGATCAAGATCGGAACAAAAAGCACCGCAGGCAGCCGGAAAGATCCATACGGATTTTGAACGTGGATTTATCCGTGCAGAGGTAGTCAATTATCAGGATTTACTCGATTGTGGAAGCCTTTCAGCCGCAAAAGAAAAAAGGTCTGGTAGGACTGGAAGGAAAAAGAATATGTCGTAAAAGACGGCGATGTAATCTTATTCCGCTTTAATGTATAAAAATATTACACATAGAGCACAGTTCTTTTTATCATGCATACAATGGATACAAGAGAACAGTATGTGAGTAAAAAATGAGACTGTGTGAATTGAGAGAAAAAGAATGTCATCAATGTCTGTGACTGTCATTGTTTAGGGCATGTGATGGATCTCGAACTGGATGAGTGTACCGGGTGCATCAAAGCACTGATCGTACCGGGACCGGCGAGGTTCTGGGGATTTTTCGGAAGAGACTGTGAGTTTTTTTATTCCATGGTGTAATGTCATACGGATCGGACCGGATATTATCTTAGTCGATGTAAAAGTAGATGAAATCAAAAAGAGACTGTAAGCAGAGTTACATAATCTGTGAAATGGTTGACAATAATTGACGAAATGTTTATAATTGGGGCAAATAGTATGTCCAAGGAGGAACATGGGATGAAATGTCCGTTTTGCAGCAGTGAAAATACGAGGGTCATCGACTCAAGACCGGCGGATGATAATAACTCGATTCGCCGCCGCAGATTATGTGATGAATGTGGAAAGCGCTTTACTACTTATGAAAAAGTAGAGACCATACCGCTGATCGTCATCAAGAAGGATAATAACAGGGAGCAGTATGACCGCACCAAGATAGAGGCGGGGATACTTCGTGCCTGCCATAAAAGACCGATTTCCGTCAACCGGATCAATCAGTTGATCGATGATGTGGAGACCGAGATTTTTAACCGTGAAGAAAAAGAAATCCCAAGTTCCGTCATTGGAGAGATCGTCATGGATAAGCTCAAGGATTTAGAGGCAGTTGCATATGTAAGATTTGCCTCTGTATATCGTGAGTTTAAAGATGTCAACACCTTTATGAATGAATTAAAGAAGATTTTGGATAAATAAAAGCGGTAGCTGTTAAAGTTTTTACGAATGAAGCCGATAAAACTAATATGTGAGAACTTAGGATAAGCGAAAGAAGGTTTTGAAGTTATGGAAATTTCAAAAAATCCGTCCTTATGAAGGATATTATGACAACTCCATAGGTCGTGTGACAGGTAATTCCGGTAGTGATCAGATCAGTAATCCGATAGAGAATTTTTCTACAGGGAAAATGCAGTCTGTAAAACCGGAACAAAAGCAGACTTTTTGGTGCAGCAGAGTATGCCGATACATATCAGCCGGGAAAAAGAATATCCTTTAAAGGGGGTCGACAGTGATATCCGGAGTCTGGATGTTCAAAAAGCCGTTTCTGATATGAAAAAAGATGAAGTGCTTCATCAGTATCAGTTCTTTGTAGGACACAGTGCATCCGCAGAGACAGCAAAACCGGTAGTTCCAATGCCGGAAATCGAAGATTTTTCGTTCAAAAAAATAGAACTGAGATATGGAAGAGGATTCTTAGAATCTTCTTCTTTTTTTGACCGAAAAAGAAAAAACTTAAGGGAACAGGAGAACAAACAGAAGAACAATTGGCAAAGAAACAAGGAAATAATTAGCAAACATAGTTGAAAAACAAAAACGATAGGTATAAAATAAAAATATAAGATTAACGGAGAAGATGAAAGACCTTGGGAGGTGTTTTTAATGTTTGATTTTGATTCCTATATCCGATTGCTGCGGGAGGATCCGAAGACGATCGTATTGCCGGAAGGTACAGACCCACGTGTCATAGAGGCTGCATCGCGGCTGTTAGCAGGTAATTTTTGCAGCCGATCCTGATCGGCGAAGAGGATGCCGTATGGGAAGCGGCACAGGAAGCGGGTTATAATATCCGTGGAGCAAAGATTTTAACACCGTCTACCTATGAAAAAAATGGATGAGATGGTGGAACAATTTTGTGAGATACGGGCAAAGAAGGGCATGACGCAGGAAAAAAAGCGAGAGAGATTTTAAAAGATCCAAACTATTTTGGAACCATGCTCATTAAAATGGGAGAATATGATTCCCTGCTTGGCGGTGTGATGCATTCTGTCATAGATACGATCAAACCGGCATTAGAGATCATTGGAACAAAAGAGGGAAACAATCTGGTTTCTTCCTGTATCGGACTGGTACGTCCGCGGGCAACCGGTGATAGTGAAGTCATTGTATTAGGCGACTGTGCTTTGAACATCAAGCCGACAGAAGATGAACTGGTTGAGATCGCACATGAGACCGCGAATTGCGCAAGAGACTTTGGAATCGATCCAAAGATTGCATTTTTAAGCTACTCTACACATGGTTCCGGCAAAGGTCCGGATGTGGATCGTATGTGTAATGCTGCCAATAAATTTGCCGAAAAATATCCGCATATGGAGAGCATCGGAGAAGTGCAGTTTGATGCGGCAGTATCACCGGCAGTTGCAGCAACCAAATGTCCGGGTTCGGAGATCGCAGGACATACGAACACCTTTATTTTCCCGGATTTAAGTGCAGGAAATATCGGATATAAGATTGCAAGATATTTAGGTAATTTTGAAGCCTTTGGACCGATATTATTAGGTCTGAACGCACCGATTAATACACTTTCAAGAGAGTGCTCTGCATCGGAAGTATACCATATGTCCATTTTGACTGCAGCCATGTTAGGCCACAGGGATCATTCTAAGGATTCCTAGATACATAGACGGTATTCTTTTTAGAAAAACGTGCATATTAGAATAAAGAACTTGATACGCAACTGAGTGTGTGATAAACTGCAAGATGTGTTTATGATGCACTCAGTTGTTTATTGTAAGGAGACAGAAAAGATATGAGGATCACAAAGCAAAGGACAGTGTGTGTCTGATCGTGGATTATCAGGAGAAGATCCTTCCTGCGATCGCAGACAGGGAGAGACTGATAGAAAACAGTGTAAAACTTTTACAGGGACTTCGGATATTAGGGATCCCGATGGTCATGACGGCTCAGTACAGCAAGGGGCTTGGAGTGAATATCCCGCCAATTTGTGAAGCGGCAGGGATGGAGAAATTTTCTGATAAAAAACTTTTTCAAGCGCAGGCTGTCAGGAGGTTTTAGAAGCGGTCAAAGACAAAAAGTATGTCATCATCTGTGGAATCGAAGCACATGTATGTGTGTTACAGACCGTGATCGATCTAAAAGAAATGGGATATCAGCCGGTACTGGTAGAGGATTGCATTTCTTCGAGAAACCTGCATGACAAAGAGATCGCATTGCTGCGGGCAAGAGATGAGGGAGCATTGCTTACAACCAGCGAGTCCATTTTATTTGAATTGACCGTAACCGCAGAGCATGAGCAGTTCAAACAGATTTCAAAATTGGTGAAGTAAGATGTTAAAGAGATTTTATCCGGGAGAATATGTGGATTCCACATATGAGATTGATTTTGATGCACTGTACCGCGAGGGATATCGGGGAATTATTTTTGACATAGACAATACACTTGTTCCACATGGAGCACCGGCAGATGAACGGGCAAAGAAGCTGTTTGCACATCTGAAGGAACTGGGATTTTCCTGTTGTCTGCTGTCAAACAATAAAGAACCGCGTGTCAAAATGTTTAACGATGATGTGCAGGTGCAGTATATTTTTTAAAGCAGGAAAACCAAAGTGTTTTGGTTATGAAAAGGCAATGGAGCGGATGGGAACGGACAGGAGCAACACCTTGTTTGTCGGAGATCAGATCTTTACGGATATTTATGGAGCAAACCGTACAGGGATCCGTACGATCATGGTCCGCTATATCCATCCAAAAGAAGAGATACAGATCGTATTAAAACGTAAGTTAGAAAAAATCGTACTGTTTTTTTACAGAAGATATCAGAAACGAACAAAGTAAGAGAGGACGAAGGAAAATGAAAATCGCAATCGGAAATGACCATGCTGCAGTAGAGATGAAGCAGGAGATCCGGACTTATTTAGAAGAAAAAGGATATGAAGTGATCAATTTTGGAACAGATACCCATGAAAGCTGCAATTATCCGGAATATGGTGAAGCAGTCGGACGTGCAGTTGCAGAAGGAAAGGCAGACTGTGGAGTCCTGATCTGTGGAACAGGGGTCGGAATTTCTTTAGCAGCCAATAAAGTGCCGGGAGTCTTAGCAGCAGTCTGCTCAGAGCCAACCACGGCAAGACTCGCAAAGGAGCATAATAACGCAAATATCATCGCATTTGGTGCAAGGATTGTCGGAATGGAGGCAGCAAAAAGTATCGTAGATGCCTATTTAGGAGCAGAATTTTTAGGTGGCCGCCACCAGACGAGAGTCGATATGATTTATGCGATCGAGAAAAAAATTAGTAAGAAAAAATGCAATTAACAGTTGAAATATATACCATTTTATTATAAAATGGAAAGAGCGATTATCGTGGTTGATAACGAGAGAGAATGAGGAGGAATACTAGATGGTATCAGCAGGAGATTTCAGAAATGGTATTACAATCGAATTAGAGGGTAATATTTATCAGATTATTGAATTTCAGCATGTAAAACCGGGTAAAGGTGCAGCATTTGTTAGAACAAAATTAAAAAATATCAAAAGTGGTGGAATCGTAGAGAAGACTTTCCGTCCAACAGAAAAATGCCCACAGGCAAGAATTGACAGAGCGGACATGCAGTACTTATATTCTGATGGAGATTTATTCCACTTTATGGATACTACAACATATGAGCAGATCGCTTTAGATGCAGACACGATCGGAGATGCATTAAAGTTTGTAAAAGAGAACGAGATGGTAAAGACCTGTTCTTACAAGGGCAGTGTATATGCCGTTGAGCCACCATTATTTGTAGAACTTTTGAGATCACAGAGACAGAGCCTGGATTCAAAGGTGATACAGCACAGGGTGCAACAAAACCTGCAATCGTAGAGACCGGAGCATCTGTAAACGTACCGCTGTTCGTAGAGCAGGGTGATGTGATCAAGATTGATACAAGAACCGGTGAGTATTTATCCAGAATCTAATACGGACAGAAATATGAGAAAAAGAAGCAGTAAGATGCATGAAAATGCGTGTTACTGCTTTTTTAAACGTTCTGGCATTTCTTGACAGAAAGCATGGACTGGGATAAAATAAAAAGCCGTGGAGAGAGTAGATACTGGAGGAAATATTTTGGCAGATTTAAGAGAAGAAATAGAGAAAAAGACGAACCTTTGCGATCATCTCCCATCCGGATGCAGGTAAGACAACTTTGACGGAAAAGTTCCTGCTCTATGGAGGGGCGATCAATTTAGCGGGTTCCGTAAAAGGAAAAAGCGACAGCAAGACATGCTGTTTCCGACTGGATGGAGATCGAAAAAGAAAGAGAGAGGTATTTCCGTAACATCCTCGGTATTGCAGTTTAACTATGACGGATACTGCATCAATATATTGGATACACCGGGACATCAGGATTTCTCGGAGGACACCTATCGTACACTGATGGCAGCGGATTCCGCGGTAATGGTCATCGATGCATCCAAAGGTGTAGAGGCACAGACAAGAAAATTATTCAAAGTCTGTGTGATGCGCCATATCCCGATCTTTACCTTTATCAATAAAATGGACCGTGATGCGAATGATACGTTTGAATTATTAGATGATATTGAAAAGGAGTTAGAATAGAGACCTGTCCGATCAACTGGCCGTTCGGTTCCGGAAAAAGATTTTAAGGGGTGTCTATGACCGTAACACCAAAAAGTCATGACTTTTTCTGATACCTTAAAAGGTACCAAAGAAGGAGAGCAGAAAGAAATTGACATTGATGATCCGGCATTAAAAGAAGAACTTGGGGAAGACTATTGGAGTCAGCTCATGGATGAGATTGAACTGTTAGATGGAGCAAGTGCGGAATTTGATCAGGACATGGTTTCAAAAGGAGAGCTGTCACCCGTTTTCTTTGGTTCCGCGCTGACAAACTTTGGTGTGGAGACATTTTTACAGCACTTTTTAAAAATGACCTATTCGCCGCTTCCTAGAAATTCAGATATCGGGCCGATTGATCCGTTTTCTGAGGATTTTTCGGCATTTGTCTTTAAAATACAGGCGAATATGAACAAGGCACACCGCGACAGGATCGCATTCATGCGCATCTGCTCCGGCAAATTCGACGCCGGAATGGAAGTCATGCATATCCAGGGCGGTAAAAAAAATAAGACTTGCCCAGCCACAGCAGATGATGGCACAGGAACGCCACATTGTGGAAGAGGCGTATGCAGGAGATATTATCGGTGTATTTGATCCGGGTATTTTTTCTATTGGAGATACTATTGAAACATCTGCAAAACCGTTCCGTTATGAAGGAATCCCGACTTTTGCACCGGAGCATTTTTGCAAGAGTCCGTCAGGTAGATACGATGAAAAAGAAAACAGTTTGTCAAGGGAATTACCCAGATTGCACAGGAAGGTGCGATCCAGATTTTTCAGGAGTATCATACCGGTATGGAAGAGATCATTGTTGGCGTAGTCGGTGTTCTGCAGTTTGATGTACTCAAATATCGTTTAGAAAATGAGTATAATGTAGAGATCCATATGGAAAATCTGCCATATGAGCATATCCGCTGGATCAAGAACAAAGAACTGGATTTAGATAAGCTGACAGGAACTTCTGATATGAAAAAAAATCCAGGATTTAAAGGGCAATCCATTGCTGTTGTTTGTCAATGCATGGAGTGTCGGTATGGTATTAGACCGCAATGAAGGGTTAGAATTAGAAGAGTTTGGTAGAGATTAGGAGGAATGACACATGGAAGTAACAAAGATTACAAACGACAATTTTGAAGAAGAAGTATTAAAAAGTACGGTTCCGGTTATCTTAGATTTTTGGGCAGACTGGTGCGGACCGTGTAAAATGCAGTCACCGATCATTGAAGAAGCTGCCGAGGCGATGGGTGACCGTGTAAAAATTCGGAAAGGTCAATGTAGATGAAGAAGCAGCATTAGCACTGAAATATCAGATCATGAGTATTCCGACTTTAGTAGTTATGAAGGATGGGATTTTTAAAGGAAAAGCCATCGGACTTCAGAACATGGAGGCAATTAATCAGTTAGTTGCCGATGCCATAAAGGAGTAATACAGCGATATTTAAAAAAACAATTTCAGAAAAAATAATTTTCAGAAACACAATTTTAAAGACGGCTTCTTGACGCAAACAGGAAAAGACATGTATAATGGAACAGTTGATAAATCTATCAGCTGTTTCTTTTTTATCTTTTGAAATTATCATAAAATCAGTTGACAATCCCATCAAAGTATAATATGATTAGAACAGAAACGAACATACGTTTGCGAAAAAGGAGATAAAATAATGGCAAAGAATGATAAAAATGATAAATTAGACGCATTAGAATCCGCAATTTCCCATATTGAGAAGCAGTATGGAAAAGGTGCGATCATGAAGTTAGGAGATTCCCAGAGGGATATGAATGTGGAGACGATACCGACAGGATCTTTAAGTCTTGACATTGCCTTAGGAGTCGGAGGAATCCCAAGAGGAAGGATCGTAGAGGTCTATGGACCGGAATCCAGTGGTAAGACAACAGTAGCCTTGCATATGGTCGCAGAGGTACAGAAAAGAGGCGGAATTGCAGGATTTATTGATGCAGAGCATGCGTTAGATCCGGTTTATGCAAAGAATATCGGAGTAGATATTGATAATCTGTATATTTCCCAGCCGGACAGTGGAGAGCAGGCATTAGAGATTACCGAGACCATGGTACGTTCCGGTGCCGTGGACATTATTATCGTAGACTCGGTTGCAGCATTAGTACCGAAGGCAGAGATCGAAGGTGAGATGGGAGACTCCCATGTGGGCTTTACAGGCACGTCTGATGTCACAGGCGCTTCGGAAACTGACATCTATTATCAGTAAATCCAACTGTATTGTAATCTTTATCAACCAGCTTCGTGAAAAAGTCGGTGTCATGTTTGGAAGTCCGGAGACGACAACCGGAGGACGCGCATTGAAGTTTTATTCTTCGATCCGTTTAGATGTCCGCAGAATGGAATCTTTAAAACAGGGCGGAGAGATTATCGGTAACCATACAAGAATTAAGGTTGTAAAGAATAAGGTGGCACCGCCATTTAAAGAAGCAGAATTTGATATCATGTTTGGAAAAGGAATCTCAAAAAGAGGGAGATATCTTAGACTTAGCAGCACAGATCAATGTAGTAAATAAGTCCGGTGCATGGTATGCCTATAATGGAGAGAAGATCGGTCAGGGCCGTGAGAATTCTAAGAATTATCTCAAAGAGAATCCGGCCATCTGTGATGAGATTGAACAGAAAGTCAGAGACTTCTATCAGTTAGATGGTTCTTCTACAGAAGACGAAGCTGAAGCAGCAGACGAGACAAAGACAGCAGCAAAAGCAGAGAAAAAGGCAGAAAAGAAGCAGGAGTCTGAGGAATAAAGATGTATATTGAACGGATAGAGCAGCTTGAAAAGGGAAGACGAAGGCTTGTGTTTGAAACAGGGGAACGTCTGGTATTATACAAAGGCGAGATACGTTCTTATGATCTGTCTGAGGGACAGGACATTCCGGAGACACTTTATCAGGAACTGCTCTGTGATGTTCTTGGAAAACGGGCGACAAAGCGGGCAATGCATCTGTTAGAAAAGCAGGACCGGACCGAGTACCAGCTTCGTGAAAAACTGCGTCAGAACGAATATCCGAAAGAAGCAGTGGAGCAGGCGATCGCCTATGTCAAGAGTTATCACTATATCGATGATCTGCGTTATGCCTGCAGCTATGTCCGTTATCAGAAAGAGAAGAAGAGCAACCGCAGACTTCAGCAGGATCTACAGAAGAAAGGGGGTTGCGAAAGAGTTCATCGAACAGGCACTTTTTAGAAGAGGGCAATGAGGATGAGACAGATGCGATCCAAAGATTGTTAGAGAAAAAAGGTTATACGCCGGAAATGCCAAGAGAACAGGCAAATAAGATTTATCAGTTCCTATTACGCAGAGGCTACAAAAGTTCAGATATCTTGTATGTCATGCGTTCAGAATACTTGACATAATACTAAATAAAGTATAAAATTTAACTGTTGTTATTTATGACAGATAAAGTGAAAGACTTTGTTATATGTACAATGAAAATTAAATAAGGAGGTGCTCCTGTGCTACAAGTAATAATTGCTGTAATTCTTACCTGTATTATTACTGCAATTCTTACAGCTGCGATCACGATATCCTATCGCAAGAAGGTTGCTGAGGCGAAGGTTGGAAGTGCGGAAGAGAAAGCGCGCGAGATTATCGATGAAGCCGTAAAAAATGCGGAGACAAAGAAGCGTGAATCTTCCTTAGAGATTAAAGAAGAATCGATCCGTGCAAAGAACGAACTTGATAAAGAGATCAAGGAACGCAGAGCGGAGAGCCAGAGAAATGAACGCCGTATTGAGCAGAAGGAAGCGAATATCGACCGCAAGTTAGAAGCAGTTGAGAAGCGTGAAGCCGGATTTGCAGCGAAAGAAGAAGAAATCAACAGGGAGAAAGAAGAAGTTGCAAGATTACATGAAGAGCGTGTACAGGAACTAGAGAGAATCTCAGGTCTTACCTCCGAACAAGCGAAAGAATATCTTTTTAAAAACCATTGAAGACGATGTTAAAATTGATACTGCAAAGTTAATCAAGGAAATGGAAAGCAAGGCAAAGGAAGAAGCCGGTAAGAAAGCGAAAGAATATGTGGTAACTGCCATTCAGAAATGTGCAGCTGACCATGTCGCAGAGACGACGATTTCCGTTGTACAGCTTCCAAACGATGAGATGAAAGGAAGGATCATCGGTAGAGAAGGTCGTAATATCCGTACATTTAGAGACGATGACGGGTGTGTGGACTTGATCATTGATGATACTCCGGAGGCAGTCATTCTCTCAGGATTTGATCCGATTCGTAGAGAGGTGGCGAGAATTGCATTGGAAAAATTAATTGTGGACGGACGTATCCATCCTGCAAGGATTGAGGAGATGGTCGAAAAGGCACAAAAAGAAGTGGAAACAATGATTCGTGAAGAAGGTGAAGCAGCAACCTTAGAGGTTGGAGTTCACGGAATTCATCCGAACTTGTTCGTTTACTTGGTAAAATGAAATTTAGAACAAGTTATGGTCAGAATGCATTGAAACATTCTATTGAGGTTGCACAATTAGCCGGACTGTTAGCAGCAGAAGTCGGTGTGGATGTCAGAACTGCAAAACGTGCAGGTCTGCTGCATGACATCGGTAAATCCGTAGACCATGAGCAGGAAGGTTCCCATATCCAGATTGGTGTGGAACTCTGTAGAAAATACAAAGAAAGAGTCTCCGATCATTATCAATGCGGTAGAATCACATCATGGTGACGTGGAGCCGGAGTCTCTGATTGCATGTATTGTACAGGCGGCTGATACGATCAGTGCGGCAAGACCTGGAGCAAGAAGAGAGACATTAGAGACATATTCCAATCGATTAAAACAGTTAGAAGATATTACAAATAGTTTCAAAGGAGTAGACAAATCTTTTGCTATTCAGGCAGGTAGAGAGATTCGAGTGATGGTAGTTCCTGAGCAGGTCAGCGATGCCGATATGGTATTGTTGGCAAGAGATATTTCCAAACAGATCGAAGCTGAATTGGAATATCCCGGACAGATTAAGGTAAATGTAATTCGCGAGTCCAGAGTAACAGATTACGCGAAATAATAAATCTTAGACAGGAATAGGTAATGATGCAGACCGTCGTATACGAGTATACGGCGGTCTTTTAACAATATAAGGAGGATTTGATATGGAGCATGGAATCAAACGCTTAAACCGGGATTAATACGTCGCGGAGCAATTTTAAATATTTATAAAGACACGATGCGACTTCCAAATGGTGAGATCGAAGAGTGGGACTATATAGAACATCGGATGGGTGCGGCGGCGGTCGTAGCAGTGCCGGAACCGGGAAAGGTTCTGATGGTGCACCAGTATCGTCCGGCATTAGAAAGAATGACATTAGAGATCCCGGCGGGTTCAAGAGACAGTGTGACGGAAGATACAAAAAGTCTGTGCTGCAAGAGAGTTAGAAGAGGAGACAGGCTATCGTGCAGGAAAGCTGACGAAGCTGCTATCTTTAAAGACAACGGTTGCCTTTTGTAACGAATTCATAGATGTCTATTTAGCAGAAGAACTGACGAAAACACAGCAGCATTTAGATGCAGGTGAGGAAATCGAGATCGAAGTCTTTTCCATTGAGGAACTGACAAAACGGATCTATGCAGGAGAGATCCAGGACAGTAAGACCGTTGCCGGACTGCTGGCATATCAAAATCTGTATACAAAAAAATAGTGAACGCATATTTTTTGGACTGGTATCCCATAGATTGTTTTAAGAACAGTCAGGGAGAAGTGCCATGAAAAAAAAGAGAAGAACTTATATTGAACCGAAAAAGCAAAAAGGGAAACAGGGAAGAATTTTAGCAGTCTGTCATTTGGACATGATATTCTTTGTTTCTTTTTTTGTGGGGATCCTTTGGGCAAATTTTATAGGGGACAGCTCTAAGAATCGTTTTTTTTTATGCTAAATGAATATTATTTACAGCAGCTAAAATATGCAAAGTTAGATTACAACCGGCTCTTTCTCTATATTTTAGAAAACCGGCTGCCATTGTTCGGGATACTTTTACTGTTGAGCTTTACCGTGGTAGGGATTTTAATACAGATACTTTTTATCCTGTATTTTGGAGTGTCCTTTGATTTTTGTGCGTAATAGCAATTACGAATTTCGGGTGGAAAGGAATTCTGTATATGGGAGGTTTTTTTTGTTTCCACACTACATATTTTATATTGCCGGCTATCTGCTATTTTTAAAAATATTTTGGAAAAAAGAAAGAGGACATGGCGATGACGCAAAAAGAGCTGGTGATGCAGACCGGAATGATAGTATTGTTGTTTGTGATCGGTCTATTGGTGGAAAGTTATGTAAACCCAATATTTTTAAAGAAAATGTTAAAAATATTTTAAACAGATATTACAAGATATGGTACAGGAGAAACGGTATGATTTCGATATGTGGTAGTTCTATGAAATCCCTGAAAATAAGGGGCAAATTATCCGTTGCTTTTCTTGAAATTGTTCATTATAATAGTAGCTGAACCGTTTTTTAGGCGTTTTTTTGAAAAGAATTACTCAGGATGAGGCAGGATAGATTATGACGAAAGAGATTCAGAATTTCATCACATATATGTGTGAGGTGAAACAGATATCGAAAAATACAGAGCTTTCTTATGAAAGAGATTTGAGAAAAATGAGTGTTTTTCTGCAGGAGCAGGGAGTGGCTTCTGTATCTGATGTTACGTCAACCAATTTAAACGCTTATATCTTATATCTTGAGAAGGAGGGCAGAAAGCCGTCCACCATTTCAAGAAGTATCGCATCGATGAAGGCTTTTTTTGGTTACTTACAAAAAAAAATTATGTAAATCAAAAAATCCGGCAGAAGGGTTAAAGGCACCAAAGATTGAGAAAAAAATGCCTGCGATCCTAACAACGGAAGAGACCGTGAAATTATTAGAGCAGCTTTCCGGAAGTTCTCCAAAGGAGCTTCGGGATAAGGCGATGTTAGAGCTTCTCTATGCAACCGGCATCCGTGTTTCAGAGCTGATCGCATTAAAACTGAGTGATATTAATATTTCAATGGAGTATCTGACCTGTCGGGATGCACACAGGGAGCGGATCATTCCATTTGGAGGAATCGCAAGAGAGGCAATTGAGAATTATTTAGACTTAGGAAGACCGAAACTGATTAAGGATGAATCCTGTGACCTTTTATTTACCAATTGTTCCGGTGGGGAAATGAGCCGACAGGGATTTTGGAAGATTATCAAATGCTGTGGAAAAAAAGCAGGGATCACTTCGGAGATCACACCACATACACTGCGTCATTCCTTTGCGGCACATTTAGTCAGCAATGGAGCAGATTTAAAATCTGTACAGGAGATGTTAGGCCATTCGGATATTTCCACTACGCAGATTTATGCACAGGTCAATCAGAACCGGATCCGTGAAGTATATGCGAAAACGCATCCGCGTGGTTAGAATAGTAAAAGAGGCGGGTTTCTCATAGTTGGGAAACCCGCCTCTTTTGATCCGCTCGAATATTGGATGTCCTATATCTGGTTCATTTCTGCAAGGTCATAGATCAGACGTTCCGTGGTTGCCCAGCCGATACATGGGTCGGTAATGGATTTTCCATAGACATGCTCGTTGACTTTCTGGCATCCGTCCTCTATATAGCTTTCGATCATCAGACCTTTTACCATTTTTTTAATGTCAGAAGAATACTGACGGTTGTTTCATAACTTCTTTGGCGATACGAACCTGTTCATTATATTTTTTTTTTCCGGAATTGGAATGGTTGGTATCAATGATAGCGGCAGGATTGACCACATCCATTTTGTCATATTTTTCGATCAGGCGCATGATGTCCTCGTAGTGGTAATTCTGTGTGGAATTGCCATGTTTGCTGACTGCACCTCTTAAAATGACGTGTGCCCATGGATTTCCGGTTGTTTCTACTTCGTGGCCTGCAAAGGAAAAATGATGTGGATGCTGTGCAGCGTAAACGGAGTTCAGCATAACGGAGAAGTCACCGCTGGTCGGGTTTTTCATGCCGGAAGCAACATCAAAACCGCTGACCGTAAGACGGTGGTGCTGATCCTCTACGGAGCGGGCACCGATGGCAACATAGGAGAGTAAGTCCTCTACATAACCCCAGTTTTCCGGGTAGAGCATTTCGTCAGCAGCACTCAGTCCGCTTTCTTCCATGGCACGAAGGAACATTTTTCTCGATGAAATAATACCTTCTACCATATCCGGTGCTTTTTCCGGGTCCGGCTGGGAGGCAATTCCTTTATAACCCTCACCGGTAGTACGCGGCTTGTTGGTATAAATACGCGGAACGATTAAAATACGGTCTTTGACTTTTTCCCTGAACCGGAGCAAGGCGGCTGACATAGTCTACGACAGGGTCTTCGTGATCTGCGGAGCAGGGACCGATGATCAACAAAAAGTCGGTCATCTTTTCCGCTGATAATATCTTTGATCTGGTTATCACGATCGGCTTTGATGGCAGCAAGTTTTGCTGAAAGCGGATACTGTTGTTTGATCTCTTCCGGTGTCGGAAGTGCTCTTAAATAAGTGAAACTCATAATGTATCTCCTTTGATTCTAAGAATTAAAATATTTTTTTTAATGATCTCTACCGGCATATCGGCGCCTGTCCAGCAATGAAAGGAAGCTGCACCCTGATAGAGCAGCATATAGAGCCCGTTACAGGTTGGACATCCGATAGATTCTGCCTCCTGAAGAAGCTTTGTTTTTCTTGGGTTATAAATAATATCGGAAACGACCAGCTCAGGATATAACAGGGAGCTGTCAACCGGACTGTTAGAAATATCAGGTGCCATGCCGATGTTTGTTGCGTTTGTTAAGATCGTACTGTCTGATAGTGCCTGTTTTAACTGATATGTATCTGCTATGTCATACAAAAATACCTGACAGTCGGTAGTGCGGGTGACTTTATCGGCAAAATCCTGTGCTGTTTTCCAGGAAGCATTTTTGCGCTTAAACATATAGATGTTTTTACACCATCTAAGGCTGCCTGTGTGCAGATTGCAGTAGCCGCACCTCCGGCACCTAAAAGTGTCATATTTTTTCCAAGAATATCATAACCTGCGTCCTTAACCGAGTGCATGTAGCCGATGCCATCCGTTGTATGACCGATCAGTCTGCCGCTTTCATAGGTTACGGTGTTGACTGCCTGCGCCAGCTTTGCAGCGGGGGTCAGCTCGTCCATAAAGGGAAGGATTGCAGTCTTGTGTGGCATGGTCAGGTTATAGCCGCGGACATTCAGCAGTTTTAAAGCATGAACAGCATCCGGTAGATTCTGTGGACTGATGTCAAATGCCGTATAGACATAATCAAGACCGAGAAGTCGAAATGCTTCATTATGCATCTGTGGTGAAATACTATGTGCTACGGGACTTCCCAAAAGACAGGTCAGACGGGTAGTTCCGGTAATCTCGTATCTCATAAATATACCTCCTTAGCGGAATGATATACCGCTCATGCCTATCTTAAAATAATTTGTAAAGGATGTCAATTACTTGCGGGATTTGGTGGGGTGGGATATAATGAGCAGAAGTGAGGGGAGAGTTTGTTTTTTGTTGAGGATCATCTGACAGCGATCACGCTTGTACAAGTGTCCGGGATTTAGAAGTACCAGACATTCTGTGAGAGGTGTCGGGGACGAACGAAACCGGGGCAGATTCGCCATCCTGGCTCAGCAGCCCCTTTTTCGGACATCCGTGTCCGAAAATTTCTGATAGCAGACAGAATGTCTGGAACTTCTAAATCCCGGACATAGTTACAAGCATGATTGCTGTCAGATGAACGACGAACGAAAAACCTAATATCCACGGTGGCAGCAGGAATAAACTCTTAGCAAAACAGATCACGCAATAAATATTTATGCATTATTTATATGCTTCATATACATATATACTATATACAATCAGCAACATACAGAGATATGAATATGTGAAGCACTGTAGGATAGTTACGTCACATAAAATCACATAAAAATAGCAGGAATGGGAAACAAAGTAGATGCAGCCGGCACAGATCAGATATGGAAGGTTTCTTTTTGTGCAATGGAGATGAAACTCAGAAATCGTGAAGCTCAATAGCGCACACGATTTCCGGTTTCAGAGGTTCATCGGAATGGTCTGCACAAGGAAAACTGGAATATCTGATCTGTGCCGGCTGCCCCATAGCGTATAACCATAACATATAACCATAACGAATAACTGAATATAACTAAAAATCAATAGGAAAATAGGAAGAGGAAACATCATGGCAGGAATCATTGAAAAAAAAGAAAAATCCTCGGAACCGGCACCCCGCTCATCTGTGTTCCGGTAACAGAGGAGACACAAGAGAAAATCGTGGAAGAGATCCGCATATTAACAGAACAAAACGTAGATATGATCGAGTGGAGGATGGACTGGTTTTCAGAGGTAACGGATAAAGAGGCAGTGAAGAGTGTTCTCGAAGAAATCCGCCCTTATGTGGAAAATACGCTGTTCTTACTGACCTTCCGCTCTAAGATGCAGGGTGGACAGCTACAGATGAAACCGGCAGAGGTCTTAGAACTGAACGAAGCGGCGGCAAAGACAGGAGTGGCCGATTTTGTAGATATTGAATATTTTGAATATGAAAAACCGAAAAAAGCCATCCAAAGAATGAAGGACTGTGGTGTGACGGTCATCTGCTCCCATCATGATTTTGAAAAGACACCGGAGAGAGGTGTATTGCAGATGATCTTAGAAAAAACAATGTACCATGGCGGTGCCGATATCGTGAAAACTTGCAGTGATGCCGCAAAACCGGCTGGATGTTTTAAATCTGTTAAGTGCCACGGAGAGTTTTGTGGAAGAGCATCACGATACACCGGCGATCACGATGTCCATGGGAAAAGACGGAGTGATCAGCAGACTTTGCGGTGAGGTGTTTGGCTCCTGTGTGACCTTCGGTTCACATGAGAAAGCGTCCGCACCGGGACAGATGCAGATGGATGATCTAAAGACCGTATTAGAAAAAAATACATAAGAGTATCAGTTAGAAGAGGAAGAAAGATGAAAAAAACAGGGAAATATTTATTTGATCGGCTTTATGGGCGTTGGAAAGACAACCGTCTCAAAATATTTGAGGGAACTGACCGGATGGGAGGAAGTCGATACCGATAAGGTCATTGTCCGGAAAAAAAATATGGGGATTCCGGAAATTTTTGAAAAATATGGGGAAAACTATTTTAGAAATTTAGAAAGTCATATATTAGAGGACTATGCAAAAAAGAGGGCAGCGGATCGTATCCTGTGGCGGTGGAATTATTTTACGGGAAAACAACCGGAGGCTGATGAAAAAAAGCGGCACCGTGATTTTGTTGAGTGCGACCCCGCAGACCATTTATGAAAACGTAAAAGACGGAAAAGATCGTCCGCGTTTAAATGGAAACATGAATCCTGACTATATTGGACAGATGATGCAGGAAAGACAGCCGTATTATGAAAAAAAGCAAAAGATATCGAAATTGTTACGGATGAAAAAAAGCACCAAAGGATGTCGCATTCGAGATCATAGAGCGGTTGCAGATACCAATGGCAGGAAAAGAGGAAGAGGCATGATACAGGATATTGAGTGGAGCAGTTAAAAAAATGAATATCATCCAAAGCCTCCGAAAGACGAGAGCAGGATCATGATATTTGACGCAGGAGAAAACTGCTTTGTAGGATCAACGAAGAGATGCAGATTGCATATCCTAAATACGGTGAGTGGAGAAAAAATAAGGCAGATGAGGGAACGCTCATCTACCTTTTTTCCATTGGAGAGGACACTTATTATCTGTTGTATTCGCCGCAAAAGACAGAGGTCGAGGGGTATGTCTATGAAAAGATGTTCCGTTTACGTCGAACATTTCCTGAGCGTGAGCGATTTGCAGGAGTCAGTGCTTATCATTTGTATACATGGTATGAAAACAATCATTTTTGCGGAAAATGCGGAACAGAACTCTTAAGAAATGACAACGAAAGAAAACTGCAATGTCCGGCATGTGGGAATGAAGTGTTTCAAGGATCAATCCGGCAGTCATCGTGGCGGTCAGTCACGGCGATGAACTGATCCTGACAAAATATGCAGGCAGGGAATATAAAAAAAATATGCATTAATTGCCGGTTTTGCAGAATTTGGTGAAACGATAGAGCAGACGGTACAAAGGGAAGTCATGGAAGAAGTCGGGATACGGGTAAAGAATCTGCGGTATTATAAGAGCCAGCCATGGGGATTTTCCGGGAGTCTGCTGTTTGGCTTTTTTGCAGAGGCAGAAGGAGACCTTACGATCTACAGGCAGGAAGACGAATTAGCGGAGGCAATGTGGGTGCCGGCAGAAGAGATCGTCTTAGATATAGAGGAGATCAGCCTGACAAGAGAAAATGATGCAGGTGTTTCAAAAAAGAGCATTGTAAAAAAGAGTGAAGAAATTGTGAGCGAATCTTGACATTGAATAGAACATGCTAAAATGATAGTTCACATAGTTAATTAATAACTAGGTTAAATAATAGAGGTGATACACATGGAAGAGTATATAGCGGACCTTCAGGAACAATTGATCACGGCACAGCATAGATTTATGAAGATGCACCGGGATCTTTGCTTTACAGGTCTTCGCAAAAGTGAGTTTGTCATGCTGGAGATCATTGAAAGAGAGAACGGCACAAACCGTGAGCAGGGTGTGCTGGCATCCGATATTGCCAAGCGCCTGAGGATCACGGCTCCGGCAGTCTCAAAAAATGTTAAGAAGCATGGAAGAAAAGGGGTATGTAGAACGAAGAGTGGATGAAAAAGACAGACGGAATACGCGGGTGAGCATTACGCCTGACGGAAAAGAAGCAGAACAGCAGGTACGCAGGCAGATGCAGGAATTTATCACAGGAGTTATAGAACGTCTGGGGGAGGAGCGTACCAAAGAGCTGATTCATTTAATGAACCGATACACGGAGATCATGCAGGAAGAGAATCAGAACAGAAAAAGAAAAAAGCAGGAGGAAAAACATGAAGCAAATCTTTAAATACTTAGCAGAGCACAAAGGAGCAGTGGTCATGATCATACTGCTTTTTAGTTGTTCAGGCATATTGTGATCTGTCTCTTCCTTCCTACACATCGGATATTGTCGATGTCGGAATTGAACAGGGAGGAATCGAGCATGAAGCAATGGAGGAGATGCGAAAGGAGAGCTTCGACACACTTTGCTTCTTTGTAGAAGATAAGGATGAAAAAACACTCCGCGATGCATATAAGCTCGATGAGAATACTGAGCGATATGTCAGAAAGAGCGATAAAAAAGAAGATATTGAAAAACTCGACGATATCTTAGCAAAAAGCCTATGGCAATGGTCAATGGCATGAAAAAGCAGCAAAGAGATGGATTTTGACCAGTTTTTGCAGGGCGTGAAGGCAGGAGCCATTACCAAGGATATGATCCTGCAGCAGGAGGAAGAAACCTGGGAAAAAATACGATACGATGAGTGATTCCATTGTTTCGCAGATGGCAATCCTATATGTACAGGACGAATACAAAGCCATGGATTATGATACCGATCAGATACAGACACATTATCTGTGGGTAACCGGGGCAAAGATGTTAGGACTGTCCATTTTAATGGTAGCGGCAGCAATCTGTGCAGGATATTTTTCCTCTAAGACCGGAGCAAAGATCGGTATGGATTTACGAACCAGGATCTTTGGACAAGTGCTGAGCTTTTTCGAACCGTGAGATGGATCAATTTTTCACGGCATCCCTGATCACAAGAAGTACGAATGATATCCAGCAGATACAGATGGTTTCTACGATATTGCTAAGAATGGTACTGTATGCACCGATCATTGGTATCGGAGGAATCTTAAAAGTAGTCAATACAAAGACCGGAATGGGTTGGATTATTGTGGTTGCAGTCGTTGCTATTTTTGTTCTGGTAGGAATTTTAGTCGTAGTGGCAATGCCGAAGTTCAAACAGATGCAGACCCTTGTGGACCGCATGAATCTGGTTTCAAGAGAGATATTGACCGGTATTCCGGTTATCCGTGCATTCAGCCGTGAAAAATTTGAGGAAAAACGGTTTGAGAAAGCAAATCGTGATCTGATGCAGACACAGTTGTTTACGAACCGTGTTATGACCTTTATGATGCCGACGATGATGCTGATCATGAATGCCATTACGGTAGCGATTGTGTGGTTTGGGGCAAAAAGGAGTAGACCTTGGAAACCTTCAGGTTGGTGACATGATCGCATTTATTACCTATACGATGCAGATCGTCATGGCATTTTTAATGTTGACGATGGTATCCATTATGCTGCCAAGAGCAGGCGTGGCAGCAACCCGTATAGAAGAAGTATTAGATACGGAACCAAGCATCCATGATGCAGAGCAGACAAAGGGTGATGAAGAAGACTTTAGTGGTGTATTAGAGTTTCACGATGTAGGGTTTGCCTATGATGGTGCAAAAGAAGAGGCACTGAGTGATATTTCCTTTACGGCAAGACCGGGGAAACAACAGCCATTATCGGAAGTACCGGATGTGGAAAGACCACGTTATTAAATCTGATCCCGCGTTTTTATGATGTGACCTCCGGAAGCATTACCATAGATGGAATTGATGTCCGGGAAATGTCACAGGAGAAATTAAGAAGTCTGATCGGGATATGTGCCGCAAAAAGGAGTGCTTTTTTCCGGAACGATCGCATCTAACCTGAAATTCGCAGGAGATCAGGTCAGTGATGAGATGATGAAAGAGGCGGCAGACATTGCACAGGCAGTAGATTTTATTGAGGAAAAAGAAGAAAAATATAACAGTCCGATCGCACAGGGCGGAACGAATGTCTCCGGTGGACAGAAACAGAGACTTTCCATTGCAAGAGCGATAGCAAAGAATCCGAAAATCTTCTTATTTGATGACAGTTTTTCCGCATTGGATTATAAGACCGATGTGGCACTTAGAAAGAAACTGAATGAAAGAGTAAAAGATGCAACCGTTTTGATCGTGGCACAGAGGATCAGTACGATCTTACATGCAGATAAGATCATTGTATTAGAAGAGGGCAGAATAGCCGGTATCGGAACACATGAGGAGCTGTTAGCAGGATGTGAGACCTATCAGGAGATTGCAAGCTCCCAGCTTTCTGAAGCAGAACTGAAAGGGAGGTGTCCGTTAATGGCAGAGCAGAATACAAGAAGACATGGACCAAGAGGACCGCATGGTGGAATGACACCGGGTGAAAAAAGCAAAAGATTTTAAGGGAACGATGAAAAAGCTGATGACTTACATCGGAAAGTATAAGTTTGCTGTAGCAACGGTCATTGTATTTGCAATTGGCAGTACGATCTTTAGTATCATCGGACCGAAAATCTTAAGTAAGGCGACAACAGAACTGTTTAACGGTTTAGTGGCAAAGATTAAAGGCACCGGAGGCATTGATTTTTGACAAGATCGGAAAAATCCTGTTGATCCTGCTGACGATGTATTTAGTCAGTGCAGTCTTTTCCTTTATCCAGGGATGGATCATGACCGGAGTGACACAAAAGCTCTGTTTCCGTTTCCGAAAAGAGATATCGGAAAAGATCGACCGGATGCCGATGAAGTATTTTTGAATCACGGACAGTAGGAGAAGTGTTATCGCGTATTACCAATGATGTCGATACGTTAGGACAGAGTCTGAACCAGAGTGTGACGATATTGATCACATCCGTGACGACTATTATCGGAGTGTTGATCATGATGCTTACGATCAGTCCGTTGATGACATTGATCGCATTTGTGATCCTCCCTATCTCCGCACTTTTGATCAGTCTGGTCATCAAACATTCGCAGAAGTATTTCTTTACACAGCAGGAATACCTTGGAAAGATCAACGGACAGGTCGAAGAAGTGTTCAGCGGACAGAATGTTATCAAAGTGTTTAACCGTGAAGAGGTAGTGAAAAAGACCTTTGAGGAAGATAATGACGTGCTCTATCAGTCAGCCTGGAAATCACAGTTTTTCTCAGGTATGATGCAGCCGATCATGATGTTTGTCGGAAATCTCGGTTATGTTGCAGTAGCGATCAGCGGAAGTATGTTAGCGATCAAAGGAACGATCGAGGTCGGAGATATTCAGGCATTTATCCAGTATGTCAGAAGTTTTACCCAGCCGATCACACAGGTGGCACAGGTATCGAATATGCTTCAGTCCATGGCAGCGGCAACAGAGCGTGTATTTGAATTCTTAGAAGAGGAAGAGGAAGATCAGTTTGCCGAGAATCCGGTGCATGATGAGAATCTTCAGGGAAGTGTAACGTTTGAGCATGTAAAATTCGGTTACGATGAAGATAAGATCATCATCCATGATTTTAACAGTCAGATATCTCCGGGACAGACGGTAGCGATCGTAGGGCCGACCGGTGCGGGTAAGACGACGATGGTCAAACTGTTGATGCGTTTTTATGATGTCAACGAAGGTGCGATCAAAGTTGATGGCTATGATATCCGGGATTTCAACCGCAGTGAGCTTCGCGAGAACTTTGGAATGGTCTTACAGGACACATGGCTGTTCAAAGGAACGATCATGGAAAATATCCGTTACGGAAGACTGGATGCAACCGATGAAGAGGTCATCGAGGCAGCGAAAGCAGCACATGCCCACCACTTTATCTCCACACTGCCGGGCGGCTATCAGATGGAATTGAATGAGGAAGCGAGCAATGTTTCACAGGGACAGAAGCAGCTTTTGACGATCGCGAGAGCCATTTTAGCAGATAACAGGATACTGATCCTCGATGAAGCAACAAGTTCCGTCGATACGAGAACTGAGGCAAGAATACAGAAAGCAATGAACAATCTGATGAAAGGAAGAACCAGCTTTGTCATTGCGCACAGACTTTCTACGATCAAAGATGCAGATTTAATTTTAGTCATGAAAGACGGAGATATTATTGAGCAGGGAACCCATAAAGAACTCCTAGAACAACAGGGATTCTATGCGGATTTATACAATTCCCAGTTTGAGGAAGCGTTAGCCTAGAAGTATAAAAAAAGTGTGAAAAAAATTGTTTTTCACACTTTTTTCTTTGATTTTTTCCTATGAGTATGATATGATAAGTTCTGCTATGTAAAGTTTGCATCTATAGTTTAATGGATAGAACGCTGGACTCCGATTCCAGTAATGTGGGTTCGACTCCCGCTAGATGCATTTTTTTACTCTATAGGAGATCGTTTGTTTTCGCAATGTCCTATAGAGTAAAGAATAACTGAGGACAAGCAGCAGTATAGGAGGTTTTTATGAGTACTGAGGATGGAAGTAACAAAAATAACATAGATGGGAATGGCACAGATAAAAATAGCATAGATAAAGAAAAAAAACACAGGAATTTTTTGCATAAAAACGGACGATATCTGATCATGGCAGGCATGTTAGTCGTGATCTTGATCGGTATCGTTATGTTAGTCAATAACAAAGGTACATCATCTGCTGATCCGAAAGCCAGAGCAGAAAAAGTGCTGAAAGAGGATTATCAGGTAGATGAAAATGAAGCCGTTACCAAACTGATGAAGAATTATTACAAATACTATGCAGAAGGTAATGTAGATAAGATGAAAGAGATTGCAACTCCAATCTCGAAATTAGAGCAGAGTTATATCAAGATGTTCAGCGAACGCGTAGAGAAATATAAGAACATCAAGTGCTATACAAAAGAGGGATTAGATAAAGATTCCTATATCGTATCCGTAACAATGGATATGAAGTTCCCGAAGATCAAGACAACGATCCCGTCTTTGGAGACTTTTTATGTAAGAACGGATGACAAGGGAAATCTGTATATTGACAATCTCTACAGTACATTCAATTATATCGCAACGAATGAAAAAGACGTTGATTCGAGCGTTTCAGAATTTATTGACAAGTATGAAGAGCAGGATGACTTTGTAAAGTTAGCAAACGATATCGAGAAAAAAAGCAGCAAAGCGATCAAATCGGATAAAGACTTAGAAAAATACGTTAATAAGCTGAATGATAAGGTAATTCCAAAGTGGCTGAACAATTATAAGAAGGCACAGGAGGAAGAACAGAAGAAGAAAGAAGAAGAGCAAAAGAAGAAGGACGAAGAAAAAAGAAGAAACAGGAAGAAGAACAAAAGAAGAAAAAGACGAAGAGAAGAAGAAAAAAGAGGAAGAACAAAAAGAAGAAGGACGATAAGAAAGACAGCAAAAAGAAAATCCGAAGAAAAGAAAAAATCTGAGGATAAAAAAGACAGTAAAAAAGAAATTGACAAGAAAGACGATCAGAAAAAAGAGGATAACAAGCAGGAAGAGCAACAACAGGCAGAGCAGCCGGCAGCCGAGACTGTATATGTAACCACAAAGGTCAATATCCGTGATGCTGCAAGTACCGATGGAAATGTCGTAGAGATGTTAGAGTTCGGAACAGAGTTGAAGCGGACCGGAACAGAAGGCGACTGGAGTGCCGTAGAGCATAATGGTGTAACCGGTTATGTCAAGAGCGAGTATCTGTCTACAGAAGTTCCACAGCAGGATACATCAGCACCTTCCCTGTCAGAGGGTTCTACCGTTACCTTAAATGGCACGATCAATATCCGTGAGTCCATGAGCGAGACTTCCACGAAGGTAGCAGTAGGATATGCCGGTGACAAGGTTACGGTTGTTATGAGTTATGCGGAAGGATGGACGAAGGTAAATTATAAAGATGCCATCGGTTACATAAAGACAGAATTATTACAGTAGGAAGAAATGCGGAGGCTTAGGTCTCCGCATTTTTGAAAGGATAGGAATGGAAACGGAATTTATCAGGATCAATAAGTTTTTAAGTGAAGCAGGAGTGTGTTCAAGAAGAGGAGCAGACCGTCTTGTGGAAGAAGGAAGAGTGACTATTGACGGAAAGGTAGCAGTACTTGGTGATCAGATCCTTCCGGGACAGAAGGTTCTTGTGGACGGCAGGGAAATACAGAGAGAGGATGAGAAGATTTTACTGGCTTTTCATAAACCAAAAAGGAATTGTATGTACGGCAGAGAAGAGAGAAAAGAACAATATTATTGATTATATTCATTACCCGAAACGTATCTATCCGGTAGGAAGATTAGACAAAGATTCCGAGGGATTGATCCTTCTTACCATTGATGGAGAGCTTGGGAAACGAGATTCTAAGAGCAAGAAATTTTCATGAGAAAGAATATATCGTAACGGTAAACCGCCCGGTTACGGATGAGTTTTTACGCGGAATGGCAGGAGGTGTACCAATCCTCGATACGATCACGAGAAAGTGTAAGGTAGAAAAGTTAGATAAGCGGAAAATCCGTATTGTGCTGACGCAGGGACTGAACCGGCAGATCCGCAGAATGTGTGAATATTTTGGCTATCGGGTGGTCAAACTGGTCCGTGTCAGGATCATGAATATTAAATTAGGAGATCTTCCGGTGGGAAAATACCGTGATCTTACACATCAGGAATGGGAAGGATTATTGGCACTGCTATCAGAGAGTGGGAAAGAGGAATAGAATGGAAATTCAGGAAAAAAATAGAAGCGTTACGCAAGGAAATTGAGTATCATATCGAACGCTATTATAATCAGGATGATCCGGAGATTACCGATTACGAATACGATCAGAAAATGAACGAGTTAAAACGTTTAGAAAAAAAGAACACCCGGAATATGTCACTCCGATTCCCCGACACAAAAAAGGTCGGAGGAAGTGCAAAACGTGAGGCGGGTGTCTTAGTAGAGCATAACGTACCGATGTTGAGCCTTCAGGATGTTTTTGACAGGGGAGAGGTAGAGAATTTTGTTGCAGAAATGAAAAAGCAGTTAGATGATCCTGAATTTGTGGTTGAATACAAGATAGACGGACTGTCTCTTTCTTTGCGTTACGAATACGGCGAGTTGAAGTTAGCAGAGACCAGAGGAGACGGCATCCAATATGGGGAAGATGTTACGGCAAATGCAAAAGTGATCCGTGATGTCAAAAAAGAAGTTAAAAGATAAGCCGGAATATCTCGAAATCCGTGGCGAAGTCTATATGACAGAGGCTGATTTTGAGAAGGTCAACGAAAAACAGGAACTGCTCGGCAAAAAGCTGTTTGCAAATCCAAGAAACTGTGCAGCAGGCACACTGCGTCAGTTAGATACCGCAGTGACAAAGGAACGCGGACTGTCCATGTTTATTTTTAATATTCAGGATGCAAGAGGAATCTCATTTGAAACGCATACAGAAGGCTATGAATATTTAAAAAACAGGGCATTCGGGTCATTGAAGAATATACGGTCTGCAAGACAGCAGATGAAGTCTGGGCAGCGATCGAAAAAATCGGCGAGAACCGCGGAAAACTGCCATATGATATTGATGGCGCGGTGGTAAAGATCAACCGTTTTTCCGACCGGGAAAAATTAGGGGCAACTTCTAAAGTTCCGCGGTGGGCAGTGGCATATAAATATCCGCCGGAAGAAAAAGAGACAAAACTGTTAGATATTGAGTTGTCAGTTGGCAGAACCGGAAGAATCACGCCGACAGCCGTTTTTGAACCGGTGCGGTTGTGTGGAACGAGTGTATCAAGAGCAACCCTGCATAATCAGGATTTTATTGATGAATTAGATATCGGGATCGGTGATACGATCGTGGTATACAAATCCGGGTGAGATCATACCGAAGGTACGAAGAGTCATTCACGAGAAGAGACCGGCGGGTGTCAAAAAATTCGTGATACCGAATGTCTGTCCGGTCTGTGGTGCAAAGACGGAACGCGAAAAGGATACCGCAGATATCAAGTGTACCTCACCAAACTGTCCGGCACAGTTAGAACGCCATATGATTAATTTTGTCGGCAGGGATGCTATGGACATCAAAGGATTTGGTGCCACTTACATTATGGAGCTGGTACGTCTTGGATATCTCAAAGACATTGCAGATATTTATGACTTAAAACAGCACCGGGAAGAACTGATCGAACAGGGAATTATCGGAAAAGAAAAAAAATACGGATAAATTACTGGATGCAATTGAAAAATCCAAGCAAAATGAGGCATTCCAGTTATTGACCGGATTTGGTATCCCAAATGTCGGCAAAGCAGCGGCAAAAACCATTCTGAAACATTTTGGCAGTATTGAAGCACTGATGCAGGCAGATATGGAGAGTCTGCAACAGGTTGCAGATGTCGGAGAGGTTACGGCACTTTGCATCCGTAATTATTTCCAGGATGAAAATAACTGCAAGATCATAGAACGTCTGAAAGAAGCAGGGGTCAATATGGAAATGGCAGAGTCAGGAAGCGAGGACGGACGTTTTGACGGATTGACCTTTGTCATTACCGGAACACTTCCAACGATGGATCGAAAAGCAGCTGCAGCCCTGATCGAAGCGCATGGCGGCAAGGTATCCGGTTCTGTTTCTAAAAAGACCAATTATTTACTTGCCGGAGAAAATGCGGGCAGCAAGCTGACCAAAGCAAATGATTTAGGCGTTTCCGTGATATCGGAAGAGGAATTGCAGGAAATGTTAAAATAGATATTGATAAACAGATCACAGACAGAAAAGAGGGAAAAATATGCCGATCAAGACACAGGGAGATTTACCGGCAAAGGAAATATTAGAAAATGAAAATATATTTGTGATGGATGAGAGTCGTGCGATCCATCAGGACATTCGTCCGCTTCAGGTGTGCATTTTAAACCTGATGCCGTTAAAAGAAGATACGGAGCTGCAATTGCTGCGTGCACTATCGAACACACCATTACAGGTGGATATTACGTTTTTAACAGTAAAAAGCCACGAATCGCAGAATGTATCTGCGAATCATCTGAACAAATTTTATACAACCTTTGAATACATCAAAGATCAAAAATTTGATGGCATGATCATTACGGGAGCACCGATCGAGCATCTGGATTATGAAACAGTAGATTACTGGGAGGAACTTTGTCAGATCATGGACTGGACAAAGACAAACGTAACCAGTACGATGCATATCTGCTGGGGTGCTCAGGCAGGACTTTACTATCATTTTGGTATTAACAAGGTGCTGCTTCCGAAAAAATTATTTGGAGTTTACCCATTCCAGGTATTGAACAGAAAAGTGCCGTTAGTCCGTGGCTTTGACGATGTGTTCTATGCACCAAACAGCCGTCATACGGCAATTTTAACCGAAGACATTGAGAATTGTCCGGATTTAAAGATTCTTGCAAAATCCGAAGAGGCAGGTGTATTTCTGTGCCTTTCAAATGAAGGAAAACAGATATTTGTCATGGGGCATCCGGAATACGACAGGATCACACTGGACAAAGAATATCATAGAGATTTAGAGAAAGGCCTGCCGATCGATCTGCCGTATAATTATTATCCGAATGATCATGCCACAAAGCGTCCGCTGTTGCAGTGGAGAGCGAACAGCAACAATTTGTTCAGTAACTGGCTCAATTATTATGTATATCAGGTCACTCCGTATGAGTTGTAGGAAACCGCTGAAAACAAGCAGATTCTTGGAAAATCACAAAGAAATAAAATCACTTTAAAATTACATATTTTCATGTATTTTAATGGACAAATGGTGTCAAAACAGAGCCTTTATATAATACGAAGATGTCATTGTTTGACACAAAAAAGATGTGATAAAGTGATAGCGATTAAAAGGGGTAGATGGTTAAAACTCATCTGCTCTTTTTCCGTTTGTGCACTATAGATGTGCTCTAATCTGTGAAAATCCCTTACATGCCCGGATAGAGGGAAGTTTGTAGTAGCAGAGTAAGTTGGCTTTATGTTATATTTATAAAAAGATTAGTGATAAAACAATGTTTCTAAGGAAGGGGAGAGCAGAGAATGGATAATCCATTTGAATTTCATGAAGAGGATGCAATTATCGCATGTGTAGGTGAAAATGGTGGAACGACAGATGAAGATATCAGAAATGGATTTAAGCGTACAGTTGAGCTTCTGGCAGAGTCATTAAAAGATGGTCGGGAGGTTGAAGATCTATTAGTATATCCGATTGTTTATAATGCAAGACATAGTATTGAGTTATCTTTTAAAAATTGTTATTAAAATGTTGTGGGAAATAGAGGAAAAAGAAGGGAATAAAATATTCCGATGAGATCATAGCAGAGAGAAAAAAGAAAAATCCACACACATAATATTATTTCGATGAAGAACTATATAAAATGGCGTGTGAAAACAAAAAAATATTGATAGAAGGATTCCGGCATATTTTGAAAACATAGAGGATATGATTCGTTTTTATTATTTCGATGAAGAAGGCGATGCTTTTAAATACGAATTAAATAAAGAGAACCAACCGCACATGATAAAAAATAAAATTTCTCATATAAGCATTGTATTATTGGAAACAGAGTTTAAAGAAGTAATGGAAAAGTTTGATGAATTGATTTATTTTTTAAGAAATTGTATGGATGAATATTCGTTGGGAACATTTACAAAGAATTTATCAAGAACTGATATATGGGATATTTCGAAAAGGCTTCCAGATTATGAAGAGTGGAAAACAGAGGAATTCAGAGAAATCAAAGAAGAAATTAAGCAGGAATATCGTCTCGAAGTAAAGAATTTTCAGAAGCTGTAAATTTAATTAAGCAAAATAGATTGTTTTCGGCAAATATTGGATGTGAAAAAATATTTGGAACGATTACAGAAGAGGAATTAAAAGAATATGCTTCATTGGTTATTAAATATTATTTCGAAAAGAACAAATCTAAAGAAGGGAATGTTACAGAGTGGCATAAATTAGATGGGGTACAACAGAACGCAGAGATTTTGAAAAAGTATTTATCGAATAGTTCAATAGAAACATTAAATACTTTGTTATGTTTTTATGATATGAGTAATAGTAGTTTAGCAGTGGAAAAGCTGGAAGATGTTTATGATTATATAGTTGGCAGTTCGTTTGATGAAGTGTACATTATACGAAAATTAAAGCAGAAAAATGCGTGTTTAAGAATTATCAATGGAATGAAAAAGTGCGGTCAGGTGACATACACAAAACAGTTGCAGGCGGCGCTGAAAGAAGAGGGAGTAGATTTTTGATACAAGAAAATTCCAGACCTTCATAGATTCGGCGAGGATAAATATATTGCTGCTTTGCAAAATGTTCCGTCAGTGAAAATTCGCCGTCTTTTTACATATGCAAAAATCCCATTATTCAAGATGATTTCACATCGACCTGTCATGCAATAGTTCAGTAGCAGCGGACCGGTTTCTGTGGAACCCTTTTCACGAAAATCCGGAGCTATCCAGGTAGGCAGGTTTGTAGTGCCGGAATTACGGTATATGTCATTACCCATGATTTGGAATTCATCTTAGATTGCTGTACGGATATCATTCATTTTGAGGATGGTTCTATGATTGACCAATACAGGATGGATGAAGAAGGTTTTAGAAAAGTCAGAGAATACTTCATAGAGGGAGTAGCTGTAAAATGAAAGAAGAGAGTCTGTTTTAATGTTAGCAAGTGAAAGTATTTCTTACTGTATCCTTGACAATACAACATATAAGTTGTATTGTGTAAGTGAAAAAAGAAAAAGAAACGAGGATTCCAGATGATATTACACCCATATTATTCTAGCTCAGGAAGGAATCTGATATATGACTATATCGATTCTTTACCGGTAAAGGAGCAGGTAGACGGATATACCGTATTACAACATATGGAAAAAAGGGGAATTTGATAAAATTTTTCTTTAAGCCATGGGAGAAGAAAATATATGAAGTATATTTTCAGAAGCACAACCGCATATTTTATATTATGAAGGATAAAGAAAATATATATTTACTTCATGCCTGTAGAAAACAGAAAAAATAAAACGGAAAAGAAAGACGCTCATATTGTGCGAAAACGAGCAAAAAAGAACTTAATAAAATGCTTGGAAAGAAATTTATATGATCATATGAGAGGAGTAACGGATATGCCATTTATTCAAACCAACATAGAAAAAGACATTGAATTAAAAAGAAAAAACAATCCGGAATTTAAAAAGGAATGGGATGAATCGCGTGCAGAATATAAACTGATTGAGAAAATGATTTCTTTACGTAAACAAGAAAATATAACACAAAAGAAAGTTAGCGGCATTAACAGGAAATAAACAACAGGTAATTTCACGGATTGAAAGAAAAGAGAGCATTCCAACAATAAAGGCTTTTAGTCATATGTTAGATGCATTAGGATATGAGTTGCAGATTGTAAAAAAGAAATCTATATAATACAGGAATGGGCAGAACTGATTTTTGGGGTTCTGCCCATTCCTGTATTATATCGTTTTTTTGCCGTTCATACGTTTTCTGACCGGTGGCATAAAAACATCAATTTGCACAGGTGTCTGGTTTGCTGCAAATTTTAAATCTGTAATTAAAGAAGGCTCCGGAATGATTTCATGATCCTGTTCCATGCCCCAGAGATGAAGTCCAAGAGCCTCTTTTGCATTTTTAAGGGCTTCGTCGGTATTGTCTTTATCGGCGTACGGATAGCAGCCCGGTAAATCTGGAAATTTGATGGATATTCCATCCTCTTCATAAGTGAATAGTGCAATATAAGAATATTTGTCTTTTGACATTGCTGTGCCCTCCAAGTCTTTTTTAGTTATCCCAGTTAATATCTTTTGCGTTGATATATTCGCCATTTTCGGCAGCTTTCAGTTTTTCTTGTTCGGTTGGTGTCAGTTTCGTATAATCCGGATCCCATGCAAGAACAAGGCGTTTTACAAATGCAAGGGCGAGATTTTGCTCTTTGTCAGGGAGCATTTCTAATAAAGAAATTGTCTGTTCAATTGTTTTTGTCATATTTTACGACTCCTTTACAGTTGGGAATGATATAAATATGTTTTTTTGATTTTTAATATTTAACATCAAAATATTTAACGATATTTTAACATAATTTAAATAAGTACAAAAAGCATATCAGGACCATTTTTTGGAAAGTTAAAAAAACATGCAGATATTATGAAAAATCCCTTGACAAATCCCTCCAAATCCAATATGATAATTAAAACGCTATATTCCTAGTTAAAAAGTAGGAATTGAGAAAGGAGAACACATATGGAAAAAAAAATCAGAACTTACAAAACAAAGAAAAAGAAGGATGGAGTGTATGTGTTGTTGCAGTAGAAGCGAAAGATAGAGAGAAATAGATTCATATTTGTAAACATGGAGGAAAAAAAATTATGTCAGAGATTAAAAAAAAAGTGCAGCAGAGTTAATTGGAGAAACACCTATTTTAGAGATCAGTCGTTACAGCCAGTCCGCAGGCGTTAAAGACGTAACCATTCTTGCAAAATTAGAGTATTTAAACCCGGCAGGCTCCGTGAAAGACAGAATTGCATTAGCCATGATCGAGGATGCAGAAAAATCCGGTGCATTAAAACCGGGAGCAACGATTATTGAGCCAACTTCAGGAAATACGGGAATCGGTCTTGCAGCCGTAGCAGCAGCAAAAAGGTTATAAAGCGATTTTAACACTTCCGGATACGATGAGCGTAGAAAGAAGAAATCTGTTAAAGGCATATGGAGCTGAACTTGTTTTAACAGAAGGTGCCAAGGGAATGAAAGGTGCCATCGCAAAAAGCAGATGAGTTAAAAGAGAGCATTCCGGGAGCCGTTATCTTAGGTCAGTTTGTGAACCCTGCAAACCCGGCAGCACATAAGAAAACAACCGGCCCTGAGATTTACAGACAGACCGATGGAAAAGTAGATATTTTTGTAGCAGGAGTCGGTACCGGCGGAACCATTACCGGAGTCGGAGAATATTTAAAAGAGCAGAATCCGGATGTAAAGATCGTAGCAGTAGAGCCGGCAAGCAGTCCTGTCCTTTCCGAAGGAGTATCCGGTCCGCATAAGATCCAGGGAATCGGCGCAGGCTTTGTACCGGATACATTAGATACCAGGGTTTATGATGAAGTGCTTAAGATTGAAAATGATGATGCATTTGTAGAGGGCAAACGCTTTGCAGTAAGCGAAGGAATTTTAGTGGGAATTTCTTCCGGTGCGGCATTAAAAGCAGCCACTATTTTAGCAGAACGTCCGGAAAATAAAGGCAAAAACATTGTTGTACTTTTTACCGGATTCCGGTGACAGATACCTGTCCACACCATTATTTGCAGACTAAGATTGTATGAGAAGATCACCCTGTATATAAGCAGAGCAGTAGTTTTGTGAAAGAAGACTACCCTGTTATACAGGGACTTTTTTTTGCTCTATAGGAAATACAGCACCGCTCGCGCGCGGAACAAAACTTGTGCTATGGAAGAAGCTGGAGCGTGAAAGTGTGCGAAGCACACTTTTGTTTTTTTGACTAAACAGAAAAACAAAATTTTGCATAAAATCAGTAACATTGGAGATTTTAAAAGAGTAGGCAATGTATTTTGGAAAGGAGAAACTCATATGGATCAGATTTCAGAAAAAAAGAGTTAGCAGCTTTAAATGAATTATTGTCAGAAGAAGAGTTACTGATCAAGAAATTCAAAATGCTTTCAGAACACACAGAGGATGCAGAAGTAAAAGCAAAATTTACGGAAATCTCAAATAAGCATCAGGAGCATTTCCAGTCCCTGTACGCACAGTTAAAATAGGAGGAGAGAACATGCAGCAGCCATATTCAGAAAAAGAAGTCTTAGCAGATGCTTTAACAGCAGAAAAAACAGCAACGGATCATTACAACACATTTGCAAATGAATGTGTGCATGAGAATGTCAGAAATGCAATCTTAGATTGCTTAGACAAAGAGCATGCAATCCAGCAGGATGTCTTTAACATCATGCATGGAAAAGGATATTATCCGACTCCGGCAGCAGAAATGCAGAAGGTAGACGAGGCAAAACAGAAATACAGCCAGTGTATGAAAACCTTTTAAACAGTACGGATAAATCAGCAAAAAGCGGTCACTTCGGTGGCGGCTTTTTGTTTATTGCATTCAATAAAAAGTCAGCTATAATGTAGCAATGGAGGAATTTTATGGTAAGAAAAAAGAATGATCAGGATTGCTGCATGGCTGTTGATCGGTATCTTATGTGCAGGCAGTATCCCTATGACAACGAAAGCGGAAGAACCCTTACATATATTGGCGTTAGGAGACAGTATTGCCCTAGGATATGGTCTCGAAGATAAAGAGCAGGAAGCCTATGGTGCAGTTTTAGCAAAAAAAGCGGGAGCAAAGTTTACGAATGAAGGAATCAACGGACTGCGGAGCGAGGACTTAATAGAACGTTTAGAAGCCGGAGAATATGATGAACAGATCAAAGACGCGGATATCATCCTATTGTCGATCGGTTCGAATGATGTATTAAAAAACTGTGTGATACAGGCAGCAGGAGCTGTTGGGATCCATACGGAGTATAAACAGATTTATCCGGAGTTGAAAGCGAGATATTTAGAGCATCCGGCAGAGATGACGGAAATGTTAGCAGATCTGCGAAAAGTCAAACAGGAGCTTCGGGAGAATCAGGAAGTATTAGATATATGCGATCAGTTTGAAGGAAAATTTGAACAGATCATCCGTATGATAAAAGAAAAAAATCCCTATGTAGTGATTTATGCAGATAATGTATACAATCCCTATGTTGCAGTCAACTACATCTATGGACCGATCGAGGTGCTGAATTTATCGGAATTGACGGAAACCTATATCCGTAGGATCAATGAAGCGTTTCACAGTTCCTCAAAAGAGTATACCGTCATCAATGCCTATTCTATTTTTCAAAAAAGACGGATATACAAATGTAAAAGCAGGGACACTTGAAAATTTAGAGAAGTTTAATTTAGATCCGCATCCGAATCGGGAAGGACATATTCAGATTGCAGAAAAGATCTATGAAAAGTTAGATTTAACGCCGCCCAAGGCAAAAGCCGTGCGGGAGGATGCAAAAATCGAGATCACGGCAGATGAGAAGGTACGGTTTGTAGAGGGAAAATACCTGTATCTGAAGTCGGAAGAAAAAAAAGTTATTCCTATGAGCTGACCGGAAAAGAAGAATTTAAAGAGAAAAAAGGCGGTAAATTTATCTGTCGGATACCGATCCGGAAGTTTACGGATGGCGAAGAGTTAGGATATCTGAAAACATATCGGATCATCTTAGATGAAGATGCGATGAAGGATATGGGAAATAACAGTTGCCGGGAACAGGAACTGGGAAGTTTTTAGAACAGGATTTCCGGTTGTCTGGTGTGTTGTGGCAGGCGTTGTAATAGTAGGAGTGTCTGGAATTGTGATATTCCGAAAAAGGCGTTCCTAAGAAGAGAGAACAGGAGAGGAAAATAAAGAAAAACACACAAAGGGAGAAAGGCGAGGAAGAGTATATGAGACGAAAACGGAAGGCATGAGTGAAGCACAATGGAAGTTAAATATGGTAGCGGTCATCGTATTGATGATCGTCTATCTGATCGTAACGCTATATAATTCGGAACGTTTAGCAGCACAGGCGGAAAAAATGTCGAGCCATCCATTCGAGATGGTGGTTGCAGGCGGAGAGTTAAAGATGTGTATTGCAAAAATGCAGGTACGGGTAGAACGTCTCTATAAACATAACACGACGGATGATGTCGTATATATCCGGGGAATTTTAGATGAGTTATATGAAGAAACGGATCAGGTATTGAAGCGTTTAAAGCATGCTTATCAGGGCAGCGATAAAGAGTGGGATAAACTAGAGGATAATCTGGATGAGATCAAAAAACAGCAGAACGGTTTCTTGCTCTATGTTTCAGCAGATGAAGATTTTCCACAGGATCAAGTCATTGCCTATGAAGAGGAAAAAGATAGAGCCGCTTTATCAGGAAACCACAGCTATGATCGATGAGATGTTAGAGGATGCAGAAGAAGGAGGACTGCAGTATGTGCAGAACGTAGAGCAGTTAAGGGTCCGTGTGCTGGTACTGTCTATTATTCTGATGGTTGCCATGTTAGCAGTGTTTATTTTTTTCACAATATATCATGTGGAGACAGCGAAAAAGAGCTGCAGAACCGGAGTACATTGTTTGACAGTCTTTCAAAGAGTATCGACGATGCATTTGTGATCCGTGATGCAAAAAGTGGAGAGATTGTCTATCGGTCTTTGAACATGGAGCGTGTACTCGGAATATCTCCGACCGATGAGACGCTGTATCAGGGATTGAAGTCAGAAGATGTGGATGAGATTCTATCGTTATATCGGAGATTTCGAATTAGCGGCTTCTTATAAAAAATTAGTGGAATACACAAGACCGGATGGAGAAAAAACGCTGGGTGCTGTTGCGTTTATACCGTGTCAATAATTTAGATACACCACAGGTAATTTCCTTCTATTCCGATAGGACAAATGAGGAAAAACAGCGTATCTTCTTAGATGCGGCAATGGAGAATGCAGATAAGGCAAATCAGGCAAAGGGCGATTTCTTAGCACGCATGAGCCATGAGATCCGTACACCGCTTAACGCGATCATCGGACTGGTAACGCTGGCAATCGCATCGATCGATGATTCCGCAAAAGTGCAGGACTGCCTGAAAAAAATTAATTTTTCTTCAAAACATCTGCTCATGCTCATCAATGACATTTTAGACATGTCACAGATTGAGAGCAATAAGATGAAACTTCAGAATGAGGAATTTGATATTTATCAGTTTATCAACAGCTTTGTGATAACCGTTTATTCGCAGGGCAAAAGCAAAACATTTAGAGTTTGAAGAGTCGATCACCGGTTTTTCAGAGGGAAGCGAATACTATGGAGATTCCCTGTGCATGGGGCAGATCTTATTAAATCTTGTGTCGAATGCGATCAAATTTACGCCGGAAGGTGGAAGTGTCTTTTTAAAGGTAGAAAAATTAGTGACAAAGAAATCCGTGGACATTATACGGTTTGAAGTGACGGACACCGGAATCGGTATGAGTGAAGAAGTGCAGGAACGTATTTTTTGCACCATTTGAACAGGCGGATTCGTCGATTGCGTCAAAGTTTGGCGGAACAGGTCTGGGCATGAGTATCACAAAGAATTTAGTCATGCTGATGGACGGTAAGATCTATGTCAACAGTAAAGAGAATGAAGGTACAACCTTTACCGTAGATATTCCATTGCTGAAAAAAGGAAAGCGAGACAAAAATACTGGATTTTGGAAATATGGGATTGAATGCCTTAGTGGTCGATGATGAGGAAGAGGAGTGCCGCCATGCCACAAGGGTGTTGCAGGAGATAAAGATCCAGGCAGAGTGGGTGATGCATGGTACGGAAGCGATCGAGCGTGTCATCAGCCATCACCGTGGAAACCGCGATTATGATATCTGCCTGATCGACTGGAAGATGCATGACATGGACGGTATTGAAGTGACAAGAAGGATTCGTGCTGAGGTAGGATATGATGTACCGATCGTCATGATATCTGCTTATGATTATGTAGAGATCGAAGAAGAAGCAAGGGCAGCGGGTGTAGACGGTTTCCTTCCAAAACCACTGTATCGTTCCGCAGTCTATGAGGAAATCTCAAGAGAGTTAAAAAGAGAGGGAAGGCAGACAGATACAGGGCAAGGTAAAGAACAAACTGTTAGGCGGAACGAAAATGCTCTTAGCCGAGGATAACGATATGAACAGAGAGATTGCAACAGAACTGTTAGAGCTTCAGGGGGCAGAAGTGATCGCCTGTGAAGATGGAAAGAAAGCGTTAGATGGAATTCCAAAGATCAGGGATACGGGAATATGATGCGATCCTTTTTAGACATCCGCATGCCGGTGATGGACGGATATGAGACTGCAAAAAGAATCCGCGAACTGAACCGAAAGGATGCCGTAATTATCCCAATCGTTGCCGTTACGGCACATGCTTTCAGCGGAGATGTTACCGCGGCATTAAGAGCCGGTATGAATGCACATGTCAGTAAACCATTGGATATTGCAGAACTTTGTGATAAACTGATAAAGGAAATGGAACGTGCTGAGTCAGAATACATACGGTCAGGAGTAGCAAAGAATGACAGATAAAGCATATTATGAGAAAGGCTTTCATATTGTATCGGCAAGAGAACGCTTTTTTGGAAAGCGGGAAATGTGCGAGCGGTATGTGATCCGTTTTTTAGAGGATCCAAACTACGAAGAAATGATAAAAGCAATACGGGAAAAAGACACAGAGCAGGCATTTCATTATGCACATACGCTCAAAGGAGTCTAAGTGCGAACCTGTCACTCTGGCGGATGCAGGATGCAGTTTCCGGGGTAGTTGAGGGACTACGGATGGGAAAAACTGCCACGCGAGGAAGAAATCTCTGATTTAGAAAAAATGCTATCAAAAGACCGTAGTATGGGTAAACTTAGTAAAAGAGCAGGGGATTACAGATTTTTAGTTTTGGAAAAACAAAATAAGAGATAAGAAGGGATAGCAATGACAGGAATAGTAGATGTAGGCGGTGGACTTCGCGGAATATACGGAGCAGGGATCTTTGATTACTGTATGGAACAGGGAATCCATTTTGATTACTGTATCGGTGTGTCAGCAGGAAGTGCGAATGTCTGCTCCTATATTGCAGGTCAGAAAGGGAGAAATTATCAGTTTTATACAGATTATTCATTCCGCAAAGAATACATGAGTGTGAAGAATCTTTTTCAAAAAGGCTCTTATATCAATATGGATTACATTTATGGGGAACTTTCAAATACAGGTGGAGAGAATCCGTTAGATTATAAAAAAAAAATAGAAGAATCTGACGTAGAGCTGCGTGTGGTTGCAACGAATGCAGTAACCGGAAAACCGGTATACTTTGATAAAACCGATATGTGTCAGGATAATTACAGTATCATGAAAGCATCCTGCTGTATCCCGCTTGTCTGCAAGCCGTATCGGATCAAAGGCGTGCCATATTATGACGGCGGGCTTTCCGACCCGATTCCGGTACAAAAGGCATTGGATGACGGATGCGACAAGGTGGTGGTCATTCTGACAAAGCCGATCGATACGATCCGTGTTGCGAAAAAAGATGCGTTTCCTGCAAGGGTATTAAAGCGAAAATATCCGAAATCAGGAGAAGATTTAGCACGTCGCTATAAGACGTACAATGATCAGGTACGACTGGCAAAGAAATACCAGAAGCAGGGGAAAGTGCTGATCTTAGCACCGGATGACTGCTGTGGAATGGAAACACTGACCAAAGACAAAAGTGCATTGGACAAGATGTACCATAAAGGCTATCGGGATGCAAAAAAAATACCGGATTTTGTAAAATAATTATTTAAACTGGTTACTCTGTTCCTGATAGTGATAATCAATTCCTGCAAGACGCTCACATAGTTCTTTGCAGGAAATTTCATATCTTTCGCAAAAAACAGTGAGGTCTGGGCATTCATCGCGAAGTTTCATATTGGTAAAACTTAAAAGCATGACAGGGTCTTTTGGTAATGTAGACATGGGAGGTCTCCTTTCTGTAATATAAATTATTTTCATAGATTTCTAATGTGTCTTTCTGTTAATATACTCCGTTTTATATTTCGAATAAATGATCTTCTGGCTTAAATACAGACCGTAATAGCCGGAGAGCATATAGCTTAATGCAGTGGAAAGCAGGAAAAAACGGCATTCCTGCATAACCAAACAGTTCAAAACTGATCAGTAATGAGGTGATCGGGCAGTTCGTGACACCGCAGAATACCGAAAGCATCCCGACCGCCGTGCATAACGAAGGCGAAAAACCGATCAGATTGCCAAAGGTGTATCCAAACGTTGCACCGATAAAAAATGATGGCACGATTTCACCGCCTTTATAGCCGGCACCAAGAGTTGCCGCGGTAAAGATGATTTTTAATAAAAAGCCCAGGGCACGACAGCTTCTCCATTCATGCAGTGTTCAATGATTGCCACGCCGGAACCGTTGTAATCCCTGTTGCCACAGAGCAGTGTCAGTGCGATGACAATACAGCCGCCGGTCACGATCCGCACATACCGGTTCGGAAAGAATTTCTTATATAAATGGTCGGTCTGGTGCAGTACAATACAAAACAGGATGCTGACTAAGGCTCCAAGGATTGCAAGCAGAGCCGTCAACACGGCATTTTTTAAAGAAAAGGCAGGCAGATGCTCTAAAAGAAATGTCTCGGCCTCAATGCCAAAATAAGAAGCTGTTCCCTTTGCCATCAAGGCAGAGATCACACATGGGACCAGAGGCGGAGTAGTGCATAATTCCGACACTGACCACTTCAATAGAAAAAACAGCCGCAGCCATCGGTGTTCCAAACAGAGCGGTAAAAGCTGCAGACATACCGCACATGATCATAATGTGTTTATCTTTTTTCATTAAAACGGAAAAGTCTCCCAAGCGCACCGCCGATACTGCCTCCGATCTGTAAAGCAGCTCCTTCACGTCCTGCAGAACCTCCGAATAAATGGGTGATCACTGTGGAAATAAAGATCAAAGGTGCCATGCGAAGCGGAATCTCTTCATTCGAGGGATAGCAGAGAGGACCAGATTAGTTCCGGTGTCATTCTCATCTTTTAACAGCCGGTACAGACCGACAATGACAATTCCGCCAAGTGGCAGAAGATAGAGCAGCCACAGATGTTCCTTACGCAATTCCGTGACCATTTTGATACAGCCGTAAAAAGCAGAGCCGATACCGCCGATGATAAGACCCGATAAGATCGAAAAGACAATCCATTTCATGGGAAGTAATAAAGCGCTGCGTATTGTGTTTTATTCTTATGTTTGATAACGTTGTTCATAATTTTTAACCTCGGTATAAATTTTAACATTTTAGATAGAATAAAACAAGAGAAGAAAAAATGGTATGGCATTTGTGCAAAACGCATAAAAGAGCAAGGGAAAATATATCCATTTTAGCAAAAATGCAAAAAACATATTGCATAATCAAAAAAAAGAGTTTATACTTTAACCATCACATGAAAACGTTACCGAAAATGTTGTCGGAAACGTTTCGGAGGTTATTTTTATTATAATAGGAGGATGTAAAATGAAGAAAAAAAGTGGTGTCATTGATGTTAGTTCTTTCCATGGCAGCAGCAATGTTCGCCGGATGTGGAAGTTCTGGCAAGGATTCATCGAAAGATGAAGCAAAGAAAGACGATTCCAAGGGTTCTGTTTATTACTTAAACTTCAAACCGGAAGTAGATAAACAGTGGCAGAAGATCGCAAAGGCTTACACAGAAAAGACCGGGGTGGAAGTAAAAGTTGTAACAGCAGCAAGTAACCAGTATGAGACAACATTGAAATCCGAGATTGCAGGAAGCAATGCTCCTACATTATTCCAGATCAACGGACCGGTTGGTTATGAATCCTGGAAAGACTATTGTCTGGATCTGACCGATACAGATTTATACAAGAATCTGACAGACCAGTCATTAGCAGTAAAGGGTGAGGACGGAAAAAGCATATGGTATCCCTTACACAGTAGAGACCTATGGTATCATTTACAACAATGCGATCATGGAAAAATATTTTGCACTGGACGGCGCTGTTGTAAAGAGCATGGATGAAATTAACAGCTATGACAAATTAAAAGAAGTAGTAGAAGATATGACCGCTAAGAAGAAAGATTTAGGAATCGATGGCGTATTTGCTTCTACCTCTTTAAAACCGGGTGAGGACTGGAGATGGCAGACACACCTTGCAAACCTTCCGATTTACTATGAATAACAAAGATAACAAAGTATCCAATATGGATAAGATCGAGTTCAAATATGCAGAGAACTACAAGAACATTTTAGATTTGTACATGGACAATTCCGTATCTGAAAAAGGTCTGTTAGGTTCTGTTGACGTTGCTACTTCTATGGCAGAGTTTGCATTAGGACAGTGTGCAATGGTACAGAATGGTAACTGGGCATGGAGCCAGATCTCAGAAGTTGATGGAAATACCGTAAAAGCAGAAGACATCAAATTTATGCCGATCTACTTTGGTGTAGATGATGAAAAAACGAAGGCTTATGTACAGGTACAGAGAACTTCTGGTGCATCAACAGCCAGGCGTCCAAAGAAGACATTCAGGCAACAAAAGACTTCTTAACATGGCTGACAACTGATTCTGAAGGAAAAGCATATATGTACAAATCCACAGATGACGGCGGACTTGGAAATGCAGCTCCATTTACAACTTTTGGCGAAGACGAGAGATCCTCTGACCCGCTTGCAGTTGAAAAATGTACAAATGGATGGAAAGCGGAAAGACCAGCGTATCCTGGAACTTCACAACCTTCCCAAGCCAGACATTCAAAGATGATTTTGGTGCAGCATTGTTAGAGTATGCAAATGGAAACATGAGTTTTGATAAAGTGGAAAAACAGGTCGTAGATGAGTGGGCATCCGAGAAAGGCGCTAACTAATCATCCGTGACAGGAACAGGTTTCATTAATTGCTTCGCAGCCCTGGCTGCGGAGCAATTTTAAAAAAGGAGTATATTATGCAAAAGACGTTAAAAAGATATTTTCCAATCTTTGTGGTTCCGACGCTGATAGCATTTGCTTTTGCATTTATTATCCCGTTTATCGAAGGGGTATATCTTTCTTTCTGTAAGTTTACCACAGTGGGAAACGCACACTGGGTAGGCTTAGAGAACTATAAGGCAGCATTGACCTCACAGGATTTTACTTATTCATTTTGGGTAACGGCAGCGTTTACCGTAATCTCCGTAATTACCGTGAATGTATTTGCATTTTGCATTGCATTGTTATTAACTAGAAAATTAAGAGGTACCAACTTTTTCAGGACGGTGTTCTTCCTTCCGAACTTAATTGGTGGTATCGTTCTTGGATATACATGGCAGCAGATGATCAATGCCGTATTGTTTAAATACGGAACAACGATCGTATCACAGTTTAAATATGGATTTGTCGGATTGATCATTTTGATGAACTGGCAGCTGATCGGCTATATGATGATCATTTATATTGCAGGACTTCAGAATATCCCGACAGAGCTGATCGAGGCGGCAGAGATTGATGGAGCAACTCATATGCAGACGCTCTTTAAGGTTAAGATACCGATGGTCATGCCATCGATCACGATCTGTATTTTCCTGACGCTGTCAAACAGTTTCAAATTATTTGACCAGAACTTATCGTTAACGGCAGGTGCTCCACTTCATAAGACAGAGATGCTTGCGTTAAATATTTATCAGACTTTCTATGGTAAGGTCGGTCAGGAAGGTGTCGGTCAGGCGAAGGCAGTACTGTTCTTTATCATCGTAACGGCAATTTCCGTGATCCAGTTATATGCAACCAGAAAGAAGGAGGTAGAGCAGTAATGGGAAAGAAAAAAAAAGCGAACATTTTCATTTATGTGATCTTATGTATACTGACCGTTGTTGTCCTATATCCGCTGTACTTTATTGTACTGAATTCTTTTTAAAGGAAAATTTTACATCAGCAAACAGCCGTTTGAACTGCCAAAGGGCGAATTGTTTGCAGGACTGACGAACTATACCAACGGTTTAGAGCAGACAGGACTGATCGAAGCAGCAGGATGGTCCTTTTTCATAACGATCGTTTCCGTGGTACTGATCATCTTTTTTACATCGATGACAGCTTACTATGTGACAAGGGTAAAAGGCAAGACCACATCCGTGCTCTATTATCTGTTTGTATTTTCCATGGTGGTTCCATTCCAGATGGTTATGTTTACAATGGTAGACTTAGCAGATAAATTCCACTTGAGAAATCCGCTTGGAATGTGTATCCTATATTTGGGATTTGGAGCAGGATTATCCGTATTTATGTTTTCGGGATTTGTAAAAAGCATTCCGCTTGAAATCGAAGAGGCGGCAATGATCGATGGATGCAATCCGCTGCAGACATATTTCAGGGTGGTATTTCCGATTTTAAAACCTACGGCGATCACCGTTGCAATCTTAAATGTAATGTGGATCTGGAATGACTTTCTGCTGCCTTATCTGGTCATCGGGATCAGTACCAGATATAAGACGATTCCGGTTGTAATACAGATGCTTGTGGGAACCAATGGTAATAAAGACCTTGGAGCATTAATGGCAATGCTGGTACTTTCCATTGTTCCGATTGTCATATTCTATATGGCATGCCAGAAATATATCATTGAAGGTGTAGTAGCAGGTGCTGTAAAAGGATAAAAAGAGATTGGTGGGAAGAAATTGACCATAAAAGATATTGCAAAAAGAATCGGGCTATTCCGTGAGTACGGTATCGAGAGTACTCAATAACAGAAGGGATGTCAGTCCGGAAGCGAAAAAAGGATCAGTGAGATTGTAGCGGCTTATAATTTTATACCGAACAATAATGCAAAACATTTGAAGCAGAGTACGAGTAAAAATATTGCGGTATTGGTAAAAGGTACGTCGAATATGCTTTTTTGCCAATATCGTGTAAGAAGTACAAAAATGTTAGAAGAGACTAAGTACTCTGCAGAGGTCTGTTACATGGACGAGGATAAAAATGAGGTGGAGCAGGCGCTGATCTTATGCAGAGAACGAAAACCGATGGGAATCCTGTTTTTTAGGGGGAAATCCGTCGAACTTTAAAGAAAAAAATATGAACAGATTGAAGTGCCGGGAGTCCTGATCACAAACTGTGGAAAAGAACTTCCGTTTGAGAATCTTTCGAGTGTATCGGTAGATGATATCGCAGCAGCAAAGAAAGCAATGGATTACCTGTTAGAGAATAAGCATAAAAAAGATCGGAATCCTCGGTGGTGATATCAATCTTTCACATACGAGCCAGCAGCGGTATTTAGGCTGTCTTGAAAGTTTTAAAAATGCATGGGCTGGAGTTTGATAAAGATACATATTATGAGAATTGCCGTTTTTCTTTTGACAGTGCATATCGTGCCATGGTGCGACTGTTAGAAAAAGCACCGGATATTACGGCAGTCTTTGCAATGGCGGACGTGACTGCAATCGGAGCGATCCGTGCCCTGAAAGACAAGGGATTCAATGTGCCGGAGGATATTTCGGTCATTGATTTGATGGAATTGAGTTAGCAGATTACTATAATCCGAAGCTGACAACGATCAAACAGCCGGCAAGGGAGTTAGCGATCCGGGGAGTTGAGATACTATTCAACTTTATTGATTTTCATGCAGGCAGTATCCACGAGACCGTCAGCGTGGATCTGATCACAGGTGAAAGTGTTAAAAAATTAGCGAGCGGAGGAGAAGGATGAGAAGCAGTGGTGTATTAATGCATTTGTCATCCCTTCCATCCCCATATGGGATTGGAACAATGGGAAAGCAGGCAAAACAGTTTGTGGATTTTTTAGAAAAGGCGGGACAGACTTATTGGCAGATGCTTCCAATCTGTCCGACCAGTTATGGAGATTCTCCATACCAGTCACCTTCCGGATTTGCCGGAAACCCTTATTTTATTGATCTGGATATCCTGTGTACAAAAAAAAAACTTTTAAAAAAGAGTGAGTGTAAATCCTATCAGTGGAATGAAAAAGACGATACCGTGGACTATGCTCTTCTTTATAAGAACCGTTATGACTTATTGAGAAAAGCAAAGGTGCGTTTTTTTGAAAATGTGCCACAGGAGTATGGACAGTTCTGTGAAAAAGAAGCAGACTGGTTAGATGATTTTGCACTGTTTATGGCATTGAAGGAAGCACATAACGGAGCACAGTGGTCTGAATGGGAACGTCCACTGAAATTCCGGGAGGCAGAAGCGATTGCTAAGGCGAAGGATACTTATGCAGATGAGATTGATTTTTGGAAAATGTTACAGTATCTGTTCTTTGAGCAGTGGTGTGAGTTGAAAAATTATGCGAATGAGCGGGGTATCCGCATTATTGGTGATGTTCCAATCTATGTAGCGGGTGACAGTGTAGATGTCTGGACAAATCCGTCACAATTTTATTTAGATGAGAATTTAGAGCCGATCGATGTGGCAGGCTGTCCGCCGGATGCATTTTCAGCAGATGGACAGTTGTGGGGAAATCCGCTGTTTCGCTGGGATGTGATGCGGGAGGACGGTTACAGCTGGTGGACGATGCGTCTTCGTAAGATGTCCACGCTCTATGATGTGATAAGAATTGACCATTTCCGCGGATTTGACTCTATTATGCAATTCCGGGCAAAGATACCACGGCAAGAAACGGTGTGTGGAGAAACGGTCCGGGAATGGAACTGTTCCGTGCGGTGGAAGAAAAATTGGGAAAACCGGATATTATCGTCGAGGATTTGGGATTTTTGACTCCTTCGGTATTACAGCTTGTGGCAGATTCCGGTTATCCGGGCATGAAAGTCGTACAGTTTGCCTTTGATTCAAGGGATGACAGCGATTATATGCCGCACAATTATGACAAGCATTGTGTAGTGTATACAGGAACGCATGATAATGATACAATCTTAGGCTGGATGAAGCAGGCACCAAAGAACAGTGTAAAAAGGCAAAAGAATACTTGCGGATGACAAAAGAAGAGGGTTATAATTGGGGTATGATGTGTGGAGCATGGATGAGTTCGGCAAATCTTGCTGTGGTCACGATGCAGGATCTGATAGGTCTTGGAAGCAGTGCCAGAATGAATGTACCGTCTACGTTAGGGGGCAACTGGACGTGGAGAGCACTTCCGGGACAGATCAATGCTCCGCTCGCAAATAAATTACATCATAAGACGGAGTTATATGGACGTCTTAGAAGATAAGGAAGACAAATATAATGTATTATTTTATTGTAAATCTGACCTCCCGTACGGGGAAAGCAGCCAAGACATGGCATCAGCTGAAATTGGAGTTAGATCAAAGGGAGGTTGCCTATAAGGCATATGTTTCAGAATACCCGGGACATGCAACCAGACTGGCAAAAATGATATGTAATAAGGCGGATAAGGATATCCGTCTTATTGTCGTTGGGGGATGGCACGGCAAATGAAGTCATCAATGGCATGGAGCATTTTTGAAAAAGTTACATTTGGCTATATCCCATCCGGTTCCGGAAATGACTTAGGAAGAGGACTTGGGATCAGTGCAAAAGATCCGTTAGAGGCGTTGCAGAGAATCTTAGAAGCAGAACAGGCACGGTATATGGATTTAGGAAGAGTGTCATGGGCGGATGACAGAGGCATACGGCAGAGCCGTCTGTATGCGATCAGTGCAGGGATCGGTTTTGATGCCTTAGTCTGTGAGCTGGCACTTCATGCAAAGTTAAAGACGTTTTTAAACCGTAATCGGACTTGGAAAATTAGTCTATCTGATATTGACCGTAAAGAGTATGCGGGCTTTGCAGGTACAGGATGCTTACATAGAATTTGAAGGCGGAGAAAGCTACGAGTTAAAGGATATGGTCTTTGCAGCTGCTATGAACCAGCCTTATGAAGGTGGTGGTGTTCCGATGGCACCGGATGCAAAAAATGATGACGGGTTGTTATCGGTCATATTTGTAGAGGACATACCGAAGAAAAAAATGCCGCGGATGTTGCTTAGACTTCTGTTGAAAAAAGCATAAAAAGATCCAAGGCTTGCGGTTAAAGGATACGAAGAGTGTCCGCATCCATTCCGATACACCGTTAGTCGTGCATTCCGATGGGGAATTCTGTGGTTATCGCACGGATATCCGGTTTGCGGCGGAAAAGGGAAAACTGCGGATTTTGTGCTAAGTACCTGACACATTTTAAAAGAACCTCCAATATACTATGATACAGAAGTGTATATTGGAGGTTTTCTTATGCAGGAAAATGAAAATATTCTGCCGGATACATGTAACTTTCGGGATGTGCAGCCGATCATGATGAATCTTCCCTATCCGCCGATCCAGGTCAGGAAGAAAAATAAAGACTATGCGAATATATTAAGTTTTGACTATTGCGGTTCCGTATCGGAGATGTCAGCGATCACACAGTATATCAATAACGAAAATCGTCTCTCCTGCGGAAATTGCGACATGGCAAAGACCATCCTTGGGATAGCCATGGCAGAGATGATACATTTGCAAAAATTAGGACAGTTGATCTTTCTGCTTGGCGGAACCATCGATTTTTCTGTCAGACACCGGAATGGAAAAGAGCAGCTATGGACACCGGAGTATATCGATATACCGGAACATGCGAAAAAGATGCTGTTAGCGGATATAGAATCGGAAAAAGGGGCAATCTATCAGTACCGCATGCATATGCGGATGATAAAAGACAATTATATCAATGCCGTATTAGCAAGGATTATCAAAGATGAAGAATACCATATTATGATGTTACAGATGTTAGTAAAAGAGATGTAGGCAGAAAATCTATCATAAACGAAAACTCCTCCACATATAAATGCAATAGCACATACAGGAGGAGTTTTTTCATGGACAATTTTAACACATCATCCTTTGACATCTACAAAGACATCAGCGCCCGCACCAAAGGCGAAATCTATATTGGTGTGATCGGCGCAGTCCGGACAGGAAAATCAACGTTTATCAAGCGTTTTATGGAACAGATGGTACTTCCTTATATGAATGACGAGCATGACCGGGAGAGAACCATTGATGAGATGCCGCAGTCAGCGGCAGGAAAGACGATCATGACCACAGAGCCGAAATTTATTCCAAAAGAGGCGGCAAAGATCCGCTTAGAGGATGAAACCGAGGTAAAAGTACGCCTGATAGACTGTGTCGGCTATATGGTCGAAGGTGCCAGCGGACATATGGAAAATGACGCGGAGCGGATGGTAAAGACACCATGGTTTGACTATGAAGTGCCATTCACACAGGCGGCAGAGATCGGTACGAAAAAAGTCATCAATGAACATTCAACAATAGGGATCGTGATCGCGGCAGACGGAACTTTTACGGATATTCCAAGAGAGAATTATGCGGCACCGGAAGAAAAGACCGTCAATGAATTAAAAAACTCGGAAAGCCGTTTATCGTACTTTTTAAATTCGACGAAGCCGTACAGCGATGAGACGAAAGAACTTGCGCAGCAGATGCAGGAAAAATATCAGGTGGCGGTATTGCCGGTAAACTGTGAGCAGTTAAAAAAAGAAGATATTTCTAAGATTTTACAGGCAATCCTCTATGAGTTCCCGGTGGTACGCATGAATTTTTATATGCCAAAATGGGTGGAAATGTTAGAACTGGGTGCTCCGATGAAGCAGAGCATGGTACAGAATGCCAGGAAATTTTTTAAAAGACATTACATATATTAAAGACCTGATGAACTATCCGTTTTGAAACAGAAGGGGATTATATTGAACAGGTCAAATTAGAAAAAATGGATTTAGCGGCAGGCAGCGTAAACCTAAGAATGGACGTAGAGGACAAATACTACTATGAAAATATGAGTGAGCTGACCGGAGTAGAGATTCACGGAGAATACCAGTTGATATCCATGGTCAAAGAGTTAGCAGAGATGAAAAAAAGAATACGAAAAAGTGGAGGATGCCATGAACTCGGTCAAAATGAAAGGATATGGTGTCGTCAATCCGGGACTCTCCGATATTACCTTAGAAGAGCCGGTGCTCATTAAGCACGGAAATAAGTACGGTGTTAAAATGAAAGCCGTTTCTCCAAGCATCCATATGATAAAAGCAAATATTGAAACGGAAGTGGCACCGATCGTTGGCAGTGAAGAGCAGGCAAATGATCTGATCGCATATATCAAGGACAGCCAGAATACGGAAGAGGGAGTATGGAATACCAATATTTTTGGAAAATCCATTGGCGAACTCATGGAGGATGGCATCCGGAGCAAAATCTCCATGATGGATGATGAAAGCCAGTTAAAACTCCAGGATACGATGCAAAAGATCGTCAATGATTCCAACGGCGGACTGGTATGTATTATTATCTGATAAAAGATTGAAAAAAAGGGACAAATGGGCTATACTACCTCATGCAGGCATTAGCTTTATAAAAAATGATGCTTACTAAGATAAGAATGTCAGGAGGAAAAAAGTATGGCAGAAAATAGAGAGTGCAGCAGTGCATCCGGCTGTTCTAAGGAAAGCTGTGAAGGATGTTCCGGCAGTGGACAGAAAACAAGTTTTGCGGCAGATATGAATCAGTATTCATCCGTAAAAAAAGTGATCGGAGTTGTCAGCGGAAAAGGTGGAGTTGGAACATCCTTTGTGACAGCATCCTTAGCAGCACAGATGCGTAGAAAAGGTTATTCCGTAGGAATTTTAGATGCAGATATCACAGGACCTTCGATTCCTAAGATGTTTGGAGTACATGGTCCGGCAGTTGGAAATGACATGGGAATGTATCCGATCGAGGCAGAGGACGGAACAAAGATCATGTCCATCAATCTTCTAATGGATGATGAAGAGGCTCCGGTGGTATGGAGAGGACCGGTCATTGCAGGAACCGTAAAACAGTTCTGGAGTGATGTTGTCTGGGGCGATTTAGACTATTTATTTGTTGATATGCCTCCGGGAACCGGTGATGTACCGTTGACCGTATTCCAGTCACTTCCGGTAGATGGGATTGTCATTGTAACATCTCCGCAGGAACTGGTACAGATGATCGTAAAAAAAAGCATACAATATGGCAGGAATGATGCATATTCCGGTACTTGGAGTAGTAGAGAACTACAGCTATTTCGAGTGTCCTGATTGCGGTAAGAGAATTTCACTGTTTGGAGAAAGCCACATTGATGAAGTTGCCAAAGAACTTGGCATTGATGTATTGGGCAAACTTCCGCTTGACCCGAAATATGCACAGGCAGCAGATGAGGGAAGATTTTTTGAGTTAGAAAATCCGAACTTAGAGGCAGGCGTTGAAAAGATAGGAAATATCTAATGGAGTGGCTGTTTCATCTGGATGCCTCCCTGTTGCTCTGGATACAGGAAAATCTGAGAGTGTCATGGCTGACACCGTTTTTTAAGCAGATTACAAAACTTGGAAATGTAGGATGGTTCTGGATCTTTCTGACAGTAATACTTTTGCTGATCCCAAAGCAGAGGAGAACCGGAGCCATGTGTGCGGCATCCTTAGTCGGTTCAGTAGTGGTCAACAATCTGTTTTTTAAAAAAATGTCGTGGCAAGAACAAGACCATATGAAGTGGTGGAGGGGGCTGACCAGACTCATAGAAAAGCAGAGTGATTATTCGTTTCCATCCGGTCATACGGCGGCTTCTTTTGCAGCCGCTGTGATCCTGTTTTTGCAGCTTCCGAAAAAAATACGGGATACCGGCACTCATATTAGCGGTGCTGATCAGTTTTTTCGAGATTATATTTAGGAGTACATTATCCGACCGATGTGTTAGCCGGAGCAGTGTCGGGAACCTTGATCGCGTTAGCGGTGCATTGGATATTTGAAAAGAAAAAAGAAAAGCACAGTGAGAATTGTGAATAGTAAAAGACCCGTTTCAGAGAAATCTGAAACGAGTCTTTTTTGAATGCTGTGTTACTATATATCACAGAAATTAATCATTTGATTCATATCAATTCCACGATGTCTGTCTGCTTTCGGGTCCTCACCGAAAGAGTAGTCATTACCAGGAAGGATCGCATTTAAGATGACACCTGCTAAGGCTGCAATGGCAAGGCTGGTCAAAGTAATGGAAGTTCCACCGACTGTAAAGGTCAGACCGTTAGAAAAACCAAGACCGGATACTAAGATGACTGCTGCAATGATCAGGTTTCTGGATTTTGTAAAATCCACATGGTTTTCTACGATATTACGAACACCGATTGCGGAGATCATACCGTAAAGGATGAAGCTGACACCACCGATAATGGAAGCCGGCATAGAACCGATGATAGAGGAAACCTTTGGGATAAAACTTAAGACAACTGCATAGACAGCAGCTAAGCGGATCACTCTAGGGTCATGTACACGGCTTAATTCCAAAACGCCGGTATTTTCACCATAAGTCGTATTTGCAGGACCACCAACAAAAGCAGAAAGTGCGGTTGCAAGACCATCACCGATCAGAGTTCTGTGAAGTCCCGGATCCTCAATAAAGTTCTGTCCTACCGTTGCAGAAATAGCGGAAATATCTCCGATATGCTCCATCATGGTAGCAATGGCGATCGGTGCCATAACAAGAATTGCGGTAATGTCAAATTTGCAGATCTGGAAAGGTGGAAGTCCGATCCATTTTGCACTTGCGACAGAAGCAAAATCTAAAATAGCAGAACCGTCAGGGTTTGTCATACCACAGAGGTTGAAAATGACTGCGGCAACATAGGAAATTACAACACCCATCAGGATCGGGATGATTTTAAACATACCCTTTCCCCAGATATTGAAAATAATGATAACGGCAAGAGCGATCAATGCTAAGATCCAGTTCGTAGAAGCATTTGCAATCGCACTTGGTGCAAGGCTTAAACCGATACAGATGATGATCGGGCCGGTTACAACAGGTGGTAAGAAACGCATAACACGTTTTACACCGGCTAACTTGATGATCAGTGCCAAGACTAAGTAAAGAAGTCCTGCAACTACGATTCCACCGCAGGCATATGGTAATTTTTCACCATAAGACATATCAGCGAAAATACCACTGTCAAGTTCTGCAACGGTAGCGAATCCTCCAAGAAAAGCAAAAGAGGAACCTAAAAACGCAGGTACTTTCATCTTGGTGCAGAAATGGAAAAATAAAGTTCCGATTCCGGCACAGATTAAAGTAACCTGGATTGAAAGTCCCTCTCCGTGGAAATAACTGTTGACTAAAATTGGTACTAAGATGGTGGCTCCAAACATTGCAAACATATGCTGAAGACCTAAGATTAACATTTTGGGTGTGCCAAGTGATCTGGCATCTTTGATAACACCATTTTCGGTATTCATAAAAAACTCCTTTCTCCTGTGTGACTATTTTTTCTCCTATAGCATTATATAGGGTTTTCTAATCGTACTGCAAGAAAAAAGTAAATCTGTAAAAGTATAAAAAAAATGATATAATAGGAAAAAGAACAAAAATCAGCCCGAAAATCTATAGAAAGAAGAGAGGATAAGCCTATGAATCCTATTTATGAAAAATTAGAAAAATGTTATCAGTGTGTCAGGGAAAAACCGATTTTGTACCGGAGGTTGCCATTATTTTAGGCTCCGGCTTCGGACAGTTTGCCGATGAATTTGAAGAAGTGAAAAAAGATTAGCTACCATGAGATCGAAGGATTTCCGGTTTCGACCGTTCAGGGACACGTGGGAGAATTTATTTTTGGTTATATGCAGGATGTGCCGGTGGTATTGATGAACGGAAGAGTACATTATTATGAAGGTTATGCCATGTCCGATGTCGTGCTGCCAACCCGATTGATGAAAATGTTAGGAGCAAAGATTTTATTTTTAACAAATGCAGCAGGCGGACTTGGGGATGGTTTTGCGGCAGGCGACATTATGATGATCACCGATCAGCTTACAATGTTTGTGGATTCTCCGCTGATCGGAGAAAATGTAGAAGAATTAGGAGTCCGTTTCCCGGATATGTCTGAGATCTATGATAAAAAACTGCAGGAGATTTTAAGACAGACGGCAAAAGAAATCGGTTTAGACTTAAAAGAGGGGATTTATTGCCAGTTCAAAGGTCCGAACTATGAATCGCCGGCAGAAGTGCGTGCGGCAAAAATATTAGGAGCATCGGCAGTCGGCATGAGCACCGGATGCGAAGCGATCGCGGCAAATCATATGGGAATGCAGATCTGCGGAATTTCCTGTGTTACCAATATGGCGGCGGGAATGTCAGAAAATCCGTTATCCCATCAGGAAGTGCAGGAGAACGCGGCAAAAGCGGCACCATATATCCGTCGTCTGTTACATGAGTCTGTGTTAAAAATGCATAAGGAGCTGAATAAATAGATGAATATCAGGTTTTACAATGCGAGAATACTGACAGAAACCATGGATATCACAGAGGGAGAACTCTGGGTACGCGGAAATACGATCTGCTATATCGGAGATGGAGAGGATGTTTCCTCGGTCTGTAAAGAGCCGGGGGATGTGATCTTATGGGACCGTGAGATCAATGTGAAGAGAAATCTGCTGATGCCGGGATTTAAAAATGCGCATACACACTCCGCAATGACATTTTTACGCTCTATGGCAGACGACCTTCCATTGCAGGAATGGCTGAATGAACAGGTATTTCCAAATGAAGCAAAGCTAAAAGGCGAGGAAGCATACATCTTTGCAAAAATAGCCATTATGGAATATTTAACAAGCGGAATTACCTCTGCATTTCATATGTACATTTATCCGAAAGAAGTGATACAGGCATGTGTGGATAGCGGTTTTCGGATCGTACAGGTCAGTGGACTGAATAATTTTACAAGTTCTTTAGAAGAATTAGGAGAGCAGTATGTAACCTATAATCATTATCATGAACTTTGCAGTTACAAATTAGGTTTTCATGCAGAGTATACAACGGATAAAAAGCTGTTAGAGGGCTTGGCAGGATTAAGTGAAAAATACCATGCACCGGTATACACCCATAATTCCGAGACAAAAAGAGAAGTAGAGGAGTGCAGGCAGCGTTATGGCAAATCTCCGACACAGTTATTTGAAGAAATGGGACTCTATCGTTATGGCGGTGGCGGATATCACTGTATCTGGTTTGACGATGAGGATATAGATATTTTTGCAAAACGGAACTTATCGGTTGTCACAAATCCGGCATCTAATCTGAAATTGGCAAGTGGAATCGCACCTTTGAAAAAAAATGCAGGAGGCAGGAATCAATCTGGCAATCGGCACGGACGGTCCGGCAAGTAACAACTGTTTGGATATGTTCCGGGAGATGTTTTTAGTAACCGGTCTTGCAAAGTTAAGAGAACACGATGCAGCAGTCATGGATGCAAACGATGTGCTGTACATGGCAACGACAGGTGGTGCAAAGGCAATGGGATTGTCAGACTGCGACTGTCTGGCAGTTGGGAAAAAAAAGCGGATCTGTTCTTAATGGACCTGATGCAGCCGAATATGCAGCCGGAGCATAATCTTACAAAAAAATCTGGTTTACAGCGGCAGCAAGCAGAATGTAAAATTAACAATGGTCAATGGAAAAATCCTCTATGAGGATGGGCAGTTCTTTATCAGTGAAGAACCGCAGGAGATTTATAAAAAAGCAAATGAGATTGTGAGCAGAATGAAATGAGGATCATCTATATAATGCACAGTTGTTTTGCAGTGGAGATCGAGGATACCCTGCTGCTATTCGACTACTTTGATAAGTCAAGAACTCCGGAAGTGGACTTTCAAGGGGAACTTCCTGATTTTTCTAACTATAAAAAAACACTATATTTTTTCAAGCCACGGACATCGTGACCACTTCTGGTTAGAGTCTTTAAAATGGGGAATGGAATACCCGGATATGGTATTTTTCTTAGGAAACGATATGCGTTTTAACAGGAAATATTTAGAGCGTAACGGCATTGACTTTTCCGTGAAAGAGCGGATGATCACTGCAAGACGGGGGGCGAAACCTATGAACTGGGAGAGTTAAAGGTGCAGGCACTCGGTTCGAATGATGCAGGAGTCTCTTTTTTTGGTACACTATGGTGGAAAGACGATCTTTCATGCAGGAGATCTAAACGACTGGAGCTGGTATGTGCGAAAGGGCGAGACGCACGATGAGGCATACCGCCGGAGAATGAGAGAAGAATTCCGAAAGGAGTTAGAACCGCTTTTAGGAGTCCATATGGATGTTGCATTTGTAGTGATGGATATGCGGCTAGAGGAGAGGTATAAGAGAATGGAATCGACTATTTTTTTGCATACTATGGATGCAGATGCTGTATTCCCAATGCATTTGTGGGGGAGATACGAACTGATCCCAAAATATAAAAAGGAACTGATTTTAGCGGGAGAGCCGGAATTAGCAAAAAGGTTATGGATATCCGGGAGGAGAACCAGATATTTGAATTATAGATATTATAAATAAGGAGAACAAAAATGGAAGTCACAATGTATACAGACGGGGCAGCCAGAGGAAATCCCGACGGGCCGGGAGGATATGGCGTGGTGCTGCACTATATAGATAAAAGCGGGACACTGCATGAAAAGGAATTGTCAGCAGGGTATAAAAAGACGACAAATAACCGCATGGAGCTGTTAGCGGTCATCCGAGGCTTAGAGGCATTGAACAGACCGTGTCAGGTTACAGTCTATTCAGATTCTAAATATGTAGTCGATGCCTTTAACCAGAACTGGATCGGTGGCTGGGTAAAACGCGGTTGGAAAAAGTCGGACAAGAAGCCTGTTAAGAACGTGGATATGTGGAAACGGCTGTTAGAAGTGATGCAGCCGCACGAAGTTCGGTTTGTATGGGTAAAAGGACATGACGGACATCCGCAGAACGAACGCTGTGACACTTTGGCAACCACGGCAGCCGATGGAAGCGGACTTTTTAGACGATGTGGAATTGGAAAGTGGAAAAAATGAGCAATTAGGTCTGGGTGACATCTTGAAATAAGATTTTGCCTATGATATGATAAAACATAGTGTTTTATAGAAGATGGAGGAAATAATATGGCATTTTTAGCAAGTTTTCTGCAGTATTTTATTAAATTCGTTGTATTTGTAATTCTTGCAGTTGCCGGTGTGTTTGCCGGAAAAAAATGGAGAATGAGCAAGGATGCAAAATCAGAAGCAAACGAGAAATAGATTTTGGAGGAACAGATCGTGAAGAAGTATGGTGTAAATGAGCTCCGAAGAATGTATCTGGAGTTTTTTGAGAGTAAGGGACATTTAGTAATGAACAGCTTTTCGCTGGTTCCGCATAATGATAACAGTTTACTGTTGATCAATGCGGGAATGGCACCGTTAAAGCCTTATTTTACAGGACAGGAGATCCCGCCGAGAAGAAGAGTGACAACATGTCAGAAATGTATTCGTACAGGAGATATCGAGAATGTTGGTAAGACAGCAAGACATCTGACCTTTTTTGAGATGCTTGGTAACTTTTCCTTTGGTGATTATTTCAAACATGAGGCAATCGCATGGAGTTGGGAATTTTTAACAGAAGTCATCGGTATGGAGCCGGAGAGACTCTATCCTTCTATTTATGGAGAAGATGATGAGGCATTCGACATCTGGACAAAAGAGATCGGTGTTCCGGGAGAGAAGATCACCAGATTCTACCGTGATGAGAACGGAGAATGTGACAACTTCTGGGAGCATGGTGCAGGTCCTTGCGGTCCGTGTTCTGAAATTTATTATGACCGTGGAGAAAAATACGGCTGTGGCAGTCCGGACTGTAAAGTGGGCTGTGAGTGCGACCGTTTTATGGAAGTATGGAATAACGTATTTACTCAGTTCAACGGTGACGGACATGGAAACTATGAAGAACTTGAGAACAAGAACATTGATACCGGTATGGGATTAGAGCGTCTTGCAGTCGTAGTACAGGATGTGGATTCCGTCTTTGATATTGACACGATGAAGGCAATCCGTGATAGAATTTGCGAGATTTCCCATAAGACCTATCAGACCGATGCTTTAGACGACGTATCGATCCGTCTGATCACCGATCATATCCGTTCCGCAACCTTTATGATCTCCGATGGAATTATGCCATCAAACGAGGGAAGAGGATATGTACTGCGCAGGATCATCCGCCGTGCAGCAAGACATGGCAGACTGCTGGGTATCGAAGGACAATTTTTAGCAGAACTGAGCAAGACCGTCATTGCAGAGAGTAAAGACGGATATCCGGAATTAGAGGAAAAGAAAGACTTTATCTTAAAGGTATTAAGTCAGGAAGAAGAAAAATTCAATAAGACGATTGATCAGGGACTTGGTATTTTAGAGGACATGCAAAAAGAAATGGAAGCAGCAGGTACGAAAGGTGCTTTCCGGCGAGCATGCATTTAAATTATATGATACCTATGGATTCCCGATGGATCTGACACAGGAGATTTTAGAGGAAAAGGGCTTTTACCATTGATGAAGATGGATTCAAAAAATGCATGGAAAAGCAGAGAGAAAAAGCCCGCAGTTCCAGAAAAGAGACCACCTATATTGGGGAGTAGATGCAACTGTATATGATGAGATTGACACCTCCATTACCAGTGAGTTTGTCGGCTATGACAGATTAGTACATGAGTCAAAGATCACGGTTCTTACCACAGAAAGAGAGATCGTAGAAGCACTTTCCGATGGTGATATGGGAACTGTGATCGTAGAGCAGACGCCATTTTATGCAACTATGGGTGGACAGTGTGCAGACCACGGATTTATCACAACAAAGGATGGAAAATTCCAGGTAGAAGATGTGATCAAGCTGCGTGGCGGAAGGATCGGTCATGTCGGAAAGATGGTCAGCGGTATGTTAAAGACCGGTGATGTTGCGACATTAGAAGTTGAGGAAAAGAGACGTTCCCTGACAAGAAGAAACCACAGTGCGACCCATTTATTACAAAGAGCGCTGCGTGAAGTCTTGGGTACCCATGTAGAACAGCATGGTTCCTATGTAGATGATAAGAGACTTCGTTTTGACTTCTCACATTTTGCAGCAATGACTCCGGAAGAAATCGCAAAGACAGAAGCTCTGGTAAATGAAAAGATTGCCGAGGCACTTCCTGTTGAAACGAAGATCATGTCCTTAGACGAGGCGAAAAAGACCGGTGCAATGGCACTCTTTGGAGAAAAAATACGGTGAGAGTGTACGCGTAGTCAGCATGGGAGATTTTTCTACAGAACTTTGTGCAGGAACACATGTCGACAATACAAGCAATATCAGTGCATTTAAAAGATTGTATCGGAATCCGGTGTCGCAGCCGGTGTACGCCGTATTGAAGCACTGACTTCCGAGGGAGTATTCCATTACTATGACACCTTAGAGGACACTTTAGAGCAGGCTTCTAAATTAGTAAAGACAAACCCACAGGGTCTGGTAGAAAAATTAGAGCACTTGATGGCAGAGATGAAAGCCCTTCAGAGTGAGAATGAATCCTTAAAGAGTAAGGCAGCGAAAGAAGCACTTGGCGATGTCATGGATCAGGTGGAAGAAGTGAAGGGCACTAAGCTTTTAGCAGTCCGTGCAGACGGTGTGGATATGAACGGCTTAAGAGATCTAGGCGACCAGTTAAAGGAAAAGCTGGGTGAAGGTGTTATCGTATTAGCATCCGAATGTGACGGAAGAGTCAACCTTGTTGCCATGGCAACCGATGCAGCAATGAAGTCCGGTGCTCATGCAGGTAATCTGATCAAAGCCATTGCAAAAACCGTTGGCGGCGGTGGCGGCGGTCGTCCGAATATGGCACAGGCAGGCGGAAAGAATCCGGCAGGAATCGCAGATGCATTAGCACAGGCAAAGAGTGCATTAGAAGAGCAGTTAAAATAAAATGTCAAAAGTTTAGGGAGAAACTATGAAGAAAAGTTCAAAAAGTGTTTGGAGCAGATTTGTCATGACATTTGCAACAGCATTTTTATTAATGCTTGTGACAACCGTTCCGGTAAAGGCAGATAGCAGTGTTCCGTTAGTAGCAGATATGAAACAGACAGATGCTTCTACGACTTCAGTAGGTATCAGCTGGTCCTGCCCGGGAAGTGAGGTTCGTTTTAAAGTTGAAATGTCGGAACAGATGTCCAGTGGTTACTGGACATATAAGGAAAGCCAGTCTTCTGCGTCTATCACTCTGACAAAATTAGGTGCAGGAAAAGTTTATTATGTTCGTATCACTCCTTTTAAATATAATATTGAAGGATTGAATAAATATACAAAAGTTAAGGGAACCACATCCCGGCCATTGCGGGTTGTGACCGCACCGGATAGCACACCGGCAAGTCTGACACATGTAAAATCATCAACAGATACGATCAAGGTCAAATGGTCAGCAGTACCGGGAGCAGATGTGTATCAGGTTGTTTACAGCCAGTCCGGTACAGCCAATGAATTTACAAAAGAGACAACAGGAACCAGTGTGACTTTTAAAAAAATCTTTCCAAAGATGCAAGATATACGATCAAGGTGCGTGCCGGAAAGAAATATACGGATGGCACGGGAAGAGCATGGGGCAACTATCATACCAAATACGATGTTCCGGTAAAATCCACAAAAGTGGAAGGCATCAAAGTAAGCGGATATTATCAGAACCTGTCAAAGATCAGTATTACAAACAAAGCAAAAGCATGTGCGGATGGATACCAGTATCAGCTTTACACTGCATACAAAGGTCAGGATAAAGAGACAAAGGTTAAGAGTATTACCGTAAACCAGAACAATCCGGGTTCTTCGAATCAGGTGTCAGCAAGCATGAAGATATCTGCTTTGAAAAACCATAATTTTTACAAAGTCAGAGTGCGTGCTTATTCCTTAAACAGCAAGAATGAGAAGATTTATGGCGTATGGTCTTCCTGGAAATATGTAAGCCCACAGCCGGATGTGACAAGTAAGAAACATACCCAAAAAGGAATTAAGATCAACTGGGATAAGATCAATGGTGCAGACCGTTATGTAGTATATGTTTCTACAAAAAAGGATTCCGGTTATAAGAAGTTCCAGACAACCGCAAAGAACAGCGCAACCATCACAAAATATGGTAAAAACAAGCTGAAATCAGGAAAAACTTATTACTTCTATGTAGTGGCACAGAAGAAGGTAGACAATAAGTATCAGTCAGGTGCAGCAGGAAATGCTACAAAACGTTGGTCTTTGACCTACTAAAAACAGAAAATATCAGAAAAACAGGAATAACGTGTAAGAGACAGCTTGTCTTTTACACGTTATTTTGCTAAAATGAAAAGGAAATAACTTTAAACAAGAAAAAACGAAGGAGGAGACTATGGGAAAGAGTTTCAAAAATGTGGGAAGCAGATTGATTCTGACATTAGCAGCAGCCCTTACGCTGGTTCTGATGACTGCATTTCCAACAAAAGCAGCAAGTAAACCATCACCTATCACAGAGTTAAAGCAGATTGATGATTCTTCTACATCGGTAGAGGTAAGCTGGTCCTGTTTAGGAGGTAGCGATACAAGATATAAGGTGGAGGTTTCCGAACAGCCGTCTACCGGCTATATAGTCGTAGAGGAGAATGCATATTCTACTTCAGAATATATTACAGGTCTTTCGGCAGGAAAAACATATTATGTGCGAGTAACGCCATTTGTTGAAGATGATGATACAGATCAGATAATATGGGGAGACACTTCCGCACCGGTTAAGGTGGTTACTGCACCTGATAAGGCCCCGGCTACAATTACACATACAAAGTCCACAACAGATTCCATTACTGTGAATTGGTCAGCAGTACCGGGAGCAGATACTTATGAAGTAGAGTATTATATAGACAGTTCAAAAGCGAGAAAGTGTGTAACTACCAAAACGGGTGTGACACTGAAAAAGCTTGCAAAGAATGAAACGTATACGATTTATGTTACTGCAGGAAGAAGATATGCCGATGGAACGACTACTGCATGGTCAGATAATGATCTATATAAATGGGGGATTCCTGTAAAACCTTCTAAAGTGAGTGGTGTAGACGTAACTCACTATTGGCAGAATTTGTCGGAAATTTGTGTAGAAAATTCTAGAATAGGATGCGCAGATGGATATCAGTATCAGCTTTATACCGCATATAAGGATAAGGATTCTAAGATTAAAACTGTAACAACATCATCTGCTTATACTTATATTAAGACATCTGCTTTGAAAAAGCATAATTTCTATAAAGTTAAAGTTCGCGCTTATGCCTTAAACAGTAAAAACGAGAAAATGTATGGCGGCTGGTCTTCCTGGAAATATGTAAGCCCACAGCCGGATGTTACAAAAAAAGCAAAGAATAATAAGAGCAAAAAAGGAATTCAGATCAATTGGGATAAGATTAAAGGTGCAAACCGTTATGTAGTATATGTTTCTAATAAGAAGGATTCCGGGTATAAGAAATTCCAGACAACTACAAAGACTGGAACCGTCATCACAAAATGCGGTAAAAGTAAGCTGAAATCAGGAAAAACTTATTATTTCTATATTGCACCACAAAAAAAAGGTCAGCAATAAGTATGTTTCCGGGTTAGCAGGTAATGCAAATTATTGCTGGAAGCTCAAATACAAAAAATAAGAACGGTAGTAACGTGTAAAAGGCATTTGTCTTTTTACACGTTATTTTACTGAAATTGGGAGAAAGAATAGGAAAAAATTGATAAACAGGAGTCGGGTATGGAAGAATTATTAGAAAAAAAAAGGAAGAACCGGATAAGAAAAAAAGACAGAGTGCTTGTTGTGATCATCATTGTTTTAGCAGCAGCATTGGCAGTTATAAAAATTGTGGAGTTTATAGCTGACGGAGAGTTTCAGCAGACAGATGCCACGAATGAGAATGTCATAATTCAGTGGAGAGGGAAGACGGTCGAAGAGCCTTATATCATTGAAGTGTCAAAAAATAAACAGGATGGATACCGGAAAGTTGGCCACATTTATGTGGACACAAGGAATCATAATATATGTAGTACCTATATACATGATTTGAAACCGGGAAGCAGTTATTATGTCAGAATATATTCCGTGGATTCCTCCGGAAAGAAAAAATATTCAGAACCGTTAGAAGTGGTCACAGAACCGGAAGGGAAAATAGAGAATCTGAAATATGAGTGGAAAAAATCCAATTCGGTAAAACTCAGTTGGGATAAAGTATCTGGAGCTAATGTCTATAAGGTGCGTTACTATAAAGATAACGATGAATATATCAAATATACCACAAAGAACAGTCTGACACTGAAAAATTTGAAGAAAGGTGAAGGGTATTCTACAAGAGTAGAGCCAATGAGACAGTCAGAGAGTGGTTTTCATGTTGAAAGTAATAATGCAGGCGAAGGCAAGATATATATTGAATAAAAATCCGAAAATAAAAAACACCGTAAGTTATTGACTTACAGGGATTATCTGTTATAATAATTAATAGTGCAAATATTACCCAAACAGTTGGAGCACAATCTACAACTGGAGGGAGGTTAGGTGTGAGACTATGTCAAATGTAATCGTTAAAGAAAACGAAACGTTAGATAGCGCTTTACGCAGATTCAAAAGAAACTGTGCAAAGGCTGGAATTCAGCAGGAGATTCGTAAAAGAGAGCACTACGAGAAACCAAGCGTTAGACGTAAAAAGAAATCTGAAGCTGCTAGAAAACGTAAATATAACTAAGACAGCGAAATGGAGAGACTATCGTAAGATGGTCTCTTTTTACGTTATAGGATCAGGGTGTCAAAAAGGCGGTTTCAAGTTTTTTTGGATTGGCAAACTGCACAAAGCCGGGTCTATTTTGTTCCGTTGTACGAAAAAACAGAAAAATTCCAGACAAACAGATACAAAAGGAAGAGATTGTGCATCGGCAATGATCCCGTTGAATCTGAATAATGCCTCATATAAGAGCGGAACGAAGTTAACAAATGTTATGAACAATGCAATGCTTGACAAATATGATCCTGTAACAGGAGATTATAAGGGCAGTGTTGATCTTAAGAAATTAGGCAAATACAATTATTTTAAATTCGTGATCTATGATATTGATGCAAAAGGCGGATATGATACACCGGCTATCTATTATTTCAGATTGTAAGGATAAGAACAATAGAAGGAAATAAATATAAAAAATAAATATGTAAATATAAAAAAGACATGAATGAAGAGAGTACTGTCGTAGAGAAATCGTGGCAGTACTCTTTTTTATGCATAAATCCAAAAGCCCCTCATATAAATGTTTTAAGGACAAACCAAAAGACAGGAGGGAGCATCTATGCAGGAAGAACTGCTTCATATCTTTCCGCTGCATCTGCGGGAAACACTGCAAAAAGTTACGATGAAAGAAAATACCTTAGAGGAAATCCGTATCAGGATCGGACAGCCTGTGATCTTTCATATGGAAAATGAAGAGTGGTATTTAAAAAAAAGAAACAGGCAGATTAGAACGAAGCCAGGTAAATGCCTATTGTGCCACGAAAGAGGATATTAAAAAGCATGGTAAAGTTCATCAGCAGTTATTCACTCTATGCCTATGAGGATGAGATGAAAAGGGGATTTATCACCATGCAGGGCGGACACCGCATCGGAGTGGCAGGACAAGTAGTGATGGACGGTGGTAAGGTGTTAAGCCTGTCGAATATTTATTTTTTGAATATCCGTGTGGCAAGAGAAAAACGTGGCTGTGCAAAAAGACATCATCCCATATCTGATACATAGGAACAATATTTATAATACCCTGTTCGTTTCGCCTCCCGGAATCGGTAAGACTACTTATTTAAGAGATGCTATCCGGATTTTGTCAAACGGTTCGGACAGGCTGCATGGAATGAAGATCAGTATCATAGATGAGCGCTCCGAAATTGCTGCCTGCCGTCAGGGAATCCCGCAAAACGATATCGGGATCCGAAGTGATGTCTTAGACGGCTGTTTAAAATCCTTTGGAATGCTGTTGATGCTGCGTTCGATGGCACCGCAGATCATTGCGGTGGACGAGATCGGAAGCAGGGGGGAGGACTGCCGGGCAATGGAGCAGGCCATCTATTCGGGCAGCCGTATTATCGGGACCGTACATGCTTACGATATGAAAGAGCTCTCGAGAAAAAAAAAATACCTGAAAGAAATGTTAGAACAGCAGATGTTTGGCAGGATCGTCCTCTTAGAAAAAGCAGAAAATGGCAGGAGAAGGTTCCATATCTATGATGAGAACTTAGAAAAAATATGTTAAAGATTTTTGGAAGTGTTTTGATCCTGACTGCTTCGGTGGGAGGATGTCTGACTTTTTAGAAAGATTTCGGGAAGAGGAACGCCAGCTTTTAGCAATGAAAGAAATGCTGATCATCTTTGAAAAGCAGTTAGAATATGTCAGGCTTCCGATCGCAGAGGCTGTCACAGACATGGCAAAGAAAGCGGGAGCACCATTCGAAGAGCCGCTGATGGAGTTTACGGAAAAAATCCTGTATCACCAGACAGAGGAAGTGGAGAGGCTTTGGAGAGAGTGTTTTGAGGCACACAGACCGTCATTTTTTTTAAATCGGGAGGAATTTGCAATCCTTTTAGATATGGGCAGACTGTTAGAGCCGGTGGACAGCAAAAGTCAGATCGCTTCTGTGGAAATGTACATCAACCGCGTGGAAGAGAAGATCCAAAAGATGTGGGAGGAACGGGAAAATAAGCAGAAGGTATATCAGAGTGTCTGTCTCTTTGGGGGACTGCTTCTGATTATCGTGTTACTGTAAAGGAGAACATATGAGTGTAAATCTGATTTTTAAAATTGCTGCAATCGGGATCATCGTGACTGTGTTAACGCAGATATTAAAGCACAGTGGCAGAGAGGAGCAGGCATTTTTGACAAGTCTTGCCGGACTGCTGCTGGTATTGTTCTGGATCGTACCATATATCTACGAATTGTTTTCAACGATGAAGGATTTGTTTGCATTATAGGGGGAAGTATGGATATTTTAAAAATTGCCATGATCGGCATGGCAGGTGTCTGTCTGGCAATCCCATTGAAATCGTATAAGGCAGAATATGGGATGCTCATCAGTCTTGGAACCTGCGTCTGCATTTTTATTTATCTGGTGACAAAGTTAGAAATTGTTGTGGAGTACATTGGCAGGATTGAGACCGTATTGAACCTGGATGGCGGTTATATCCGCCTGATGTTAAAAAAAAATGATGGGAATTACCTATGTGGCACAGTTTGCGGCAGAAATCTGTAAGGATGCGGGCTATGGTGCGGTCGGGAGCCAGATCGAGTTGTTTGGTAAGGTGTCCATTCTTTTTGTGAGTATGCCGGTATTGCTGGCATTGCTGCAGACGGTTGGGGATTTTTTATGAAAGACAGAGATGTATTAAAAAGCTATTATTTTGGACATTGCATAGGAAAATTAAAGGTAAATTTATTTTTTGTGGGAATATTATTGATTTCGGGAATGTTACTGTTTCCGTTGCAGGTGCAGGCGGAGAAGAAGAAAGGGCCAGATACCGGTGTGGACAGGGAATTGGATACAGGTCTGGAGAAAGAAGCAGATTCTGATGTAGACTTTGACACAGAAAGAGAAGAGATGCTGGGCTATCTGACGAAGGAAAATCTTTTTTCAGATCTGGACGAATTTTCAGGACGGGAAACGGGAATGAGCTTCTCAGAGCTGGTGAGGAGTATCTCAAAACAGGGAGCGTTGGAAAGCCTTGCAGGGATCGGAGGCTATATCAAAGAGGCACTGGTGGGAGAACTTGAGGAAAATAAGAAAAAGCATGCGGATGCAGATCGTGGTACTGGTATTGATCTTCAGTATTTTGCAGAACTTTTTAGGACTGGTTGAAAATTCCTATATTACGGAGCTTTGCTACGTTTTGACCTATCTGGTGCTGATGCTGTTTGTTTTAAAATCCTTTTCCGTGACCTCCGAGATTGTCAGCCATCTGCTTCAAAATGTGACGGGCTTTATGAAAATGCTGCTGCCTTCTTATTTAGCGGTCATGGTCTTTGCCGGAAACGCGATGAGTGCCATGTCCTTTTATGAACTGACTTTTTTTATCCTGTATGGGATCGAAGTGCTGATGATCTATGTACTGCTGCCACTGATCAATCTGTATGTTCTGTTTTATTTAACAAACTGCATGATGAAAGAAGAAGTGTTTTCAAAAACGGCAGAACTGGTACGCGATATTTTCAGCTGGGGTGCCAAACTGGTGCTGACGATCGTGGTTGGTCTAAACGTTGTACAGGGAATGATCGCACCGGCGGTTGACTATGTGCGAGCAGAACAACCCCTGACAAAGTCTTTGAGCCTGATCCCCGGGATTGGCGGTGCGGCAGCGGCGATCGGTGATATTTTCATCGGTTCCGGGATGGTCATTAAAAAACAGTGTCGGAGTGGCTGCGATGTTTTTGCTGATATTTTTGTCATTGATCCCGTTTTGTAAGGTATTGATCATTACACTGCTTTATAAGTGTATGGCAGCATTTTTAGAACCGATTGCGGATAAGCGGATCGCGGGAGCAATGAGCGGTGCGGCACATGGAGGCGAGATGTTGATGCGTGTGATCACTACGACCGTATTTATGGTTTTTATTACCGTGGCGATGATGTGTGCAACGACATCTTTTGTGGTTTAGGAGGAATGAGATGAGTGCTGTTTTAGAGTGGCTGAAAACCTTTTTGATGTTGTATTTTTTCCTGACACTGATCCTCTATCTGGTGCCAAAGAAATCCTATCAGAAGTATCTGCAATTTGCAGTAAAAATGATACTTTTTTAGTGGTGGTGTTCCTGCCACTGTTAAACCGGGTCAGCAGCGGCGTGGATTTTTTTTTTCACTGGTAGAGGAATTTGAAACTTATAAAGCAGAGAGCGGTCTGACGGATATGGAAGGATTGGAGGGATTGCAGAATGGATACGTCGAAGAAAGGAGCGGATATTATCAGGAACATTATGGGGAATCGGAATAATCTTTTGATCCTCGCACTTTTGGGGGTTCTGGTACTTGTGCTTGCGATACCGACAGAAAAAAAAAAAAGACAGAATCGAAAATGGATTTTAAGGCGAATGAAGAGGCAGGTGGAGAACAGTTAGAGGAGCGGTTAGAACGCATTTTAAAGCATACGGAAGGGGTCGGAGAGGTCAGGGTGATGATCACGGAGGCAGAGGACACAAAAAGTTTTGCATCGGATAAAGAAAACGAAGGTACGGTGGAAGGGGTTGTGGTGGTAGCGCAGGGAGCAACAGACCCGGCGGTAAAGAAAAAAAATACAGGACATCGTAATAGCATTATTTCCCATAGAGGCACATAAAATAGAAATAGTAAAAATGAAAGCGGATTAGGAGGTATCCATGAAAAAAATATTTAAGAAGAATCAGCTCATCATTACAGGATTAGCACTGATGATCGCGGCAGCCGGTTATCTCAGCTACAGCAACACAGGTTTAAAGAACGATACGAAGGAAACGGCAAGCAAAAAAGAAGTAAAAGAAGAATATGAGATTTCGGATGAAGATAGCAAGAGCGAGGAGATTTTTACGGACACAGAGGCATCAGAAGAGGTAGCTGATGCATCACAGGCGACATCAGAGACTTCTGCGGAAGGAATGAGTGAAGAGGAAGCAGAGTCGGCAAATCCGGGCGAAGCAGTCTTAACCAGTACCGGTGCAGAGACCGTTAATTTTGCAGCAGAGGCGAAGCTGTCGAGAGAACAGGTGCGGTCTAAAAAATAAAGAATCTTTATTAGAGATTATCAACAACAAAGAATTAAGAAGAGGCAAGCCGACAGTCTGCCATTGAGCAGATGGTCAAAATGACCGACACCGCTGAAAAGGAAGAAGCGGCAGAGATGCTTTTAGAGGCAAAGGGATTCAGTAACGTTGTAGTCAGCATTACGGATGATTCCGCCGATGTCGTACTGGATATGGGAAAAGATGCAACCGATGCAAAACGGGCACAGGTGGAAGATATTGTTAAGAGAAAAACCGGTGTATCTGCACAGAATATTATTATCACTCCGGTAGATTCCTCTGCAAAGACACAGACAGAAAAGTAGACGGAAGATTTCGGATCATTTCTTGACCATACTTAGAAAAGAACGTATAATTTTTACATAGAAAAATTCGGAGGAGGTACCAATGAAGCGGGTATTTTTAATCGTATTAGACAGTGTGGGCATGGGAGAAATGCCGGATGCAGCAGAATATGGAGATGCAGGAAGTAACACGATCCTTGCAGTTTCTAAGAGTCCGTATTTTTCCATGCCAAATATGAAAAAATTAGGATATTTTAACATTGACGGAATGGCAGTCAATGACAAAGAGGAACATCCAACGGCAGCGTTTGCAAGAATGACGGAAAGCTCGAAAGGAAAGGATACAACCATCGGACACTGGGAGATTGCGGGAATTATTTCTAAAGCGCCACTTCCGACTTATCCGAACGGCTTTCCAAAAGAAATCCTAGAGGAATTCTCAAAACAGACCGGAAGGGGTGTACTTTGTAACAAACCATATTCCGGTACGGAAGTGATCAAAGATTACGGAGATGAACATCGAAGAACCGGAGATCTGATCGTATATACTTCCGCAGATTCAGTTTTTCAGATCGCAGCCCATGAAGAGGTTGTTCCGGTAGAACAGCTCTATGAGTACTGCAAGATCGCAAGAAAGATACTGACAGGGGAACATGGTGTGGGTCGTGTGATCGCAAGACCGTTTATCGGGGAATCCGGCAATTACACAAGAACATCGAACCGACATGATTTTTCATTAGAACCGCCGGCAGTCACGATGTTGGATCAGATGAAAGAAGCAGGGTTAGACGTACTTGCCGTTGGAAAGATCAATGATATTTTTGCAGGAAAGGGTATTACGGAATTCGTACGGACTACCGGAAATGAAGATGGTATCAATAAGACATTGGAGTATATGGAAAGAGATTTTGAGGGTATCTGTTTTGTCAATTTAGTGGACTATGACATGCTCTACGGACACCGGAATGATGTGGACGGTTATGCAAAAAGCACTGACTTACTTTGATGAACGTCTGCCGGAGATATTAGAAAAAATGAGGGATGAGGATATCCTGATGATCACTGCAGATCACGGATGTGACCCTAGTACACCATCTACGGATCACTCTAGAGAGTATACGCCACTCATTCTGTATGGCCAGCCGGTCAAGGCAGGAACGAACTATGGCACACGGGATACATTTGCCGATATTGCGGCAACGATCTTAGATTATTTTTCCATTGTACCAAAATGTGCAGGAAAGAAGTTAGAAGAATCTTAGGCAGAATACGGCTGGAACCATTGCGGCAGCCGGTGAAGTATGTTACAATAAATGCGATTCGCCGGATGGCGGAATGTGCTGTGTGATACACAGGCACAAAGAAAAAACTGAATAAATAGCAGTCAGGTGTCGAAGCAGTCATTTTGTATTTCAGACAATACTTTTCATGGCTGGCTCCGGTGAAAAGGGAAGCAGGTGTAAGTCCTGCACGAACTCGTCACCGTAATTAGGGAGCTGAAGCCGATAGATCACTGGGAGACCGGGAAGATGGCGGATGCAATGATCTTCAAGCCGGGAGACCTGCCTGAATGCTGTACAGAAACATTTGTTTCAAGCCACGAGTAACTGGTTGTACATATTGATGTATGAGAATTTCTGTTTTGGAATTTTGATGCGTTTCTTTTTGCGTATAAACCCTTTACCTGTACAGGCAGAGGGTTTTTATTTTGATCTTAATTTTACAGGGGATGACTCTGTAATTTTATAAAAAAACGCTCCGCGAGGATGCAGCCGGTTGCTCTGAAAATTCTAACGAACACCCTAAGGAGGAAACATGAAGAGAAGAGTCGTAGCATTATTGATGGCAACTATGATGGGAGCATTCTGCATTACAGGATGCGGAAGCAGCAAAAAGAGGCAACAAGTGACAAAGCAGCCAAGACAGAAAAAGAAGCGGATACAGAATCCGATAAAGATGCGGACAAAAAGCCGCAGATAAGGTTGCAGCACTGATCGATGCCATTTATGTACAGGAAAGAAACGATAAGACAGACGAGCAGTGTGCCGAAGCGAAGGAAGCATGGGATGCACTGACCGATGCCCAGAAAGAATTAGTAGAGGGCGAAAATGCTGATCCGGATTATTTTGGAAGAGATACCGGCGATGCATCTAAAGATGATGCCAGAAATCAGGATGATATTGGCGAAAATGAAATTTTAGCAGTAAGTTTTGGAACCTCTTTTAATGACAGCCGTGTTGCTGACATCAAGAGCATTGAGGACGCTTTGCAGGAAGCCTATCCGGACTGGTCGGTCAGAAGAGCATTTACCGCCCAGATCATCATCAACCATGTACAGGCGCGTGACGGAGAAAAAATTGATAACGTAGATCAGGCATTAGAGCGTGCAGTAGACAACGGTGTAAAGAATCTGGTAGTACAGCCAACACACTTAATGCGTGGTGCAGAATATGATGAATTAGTGGAAGCGGTAGAGAACTATAAAGACAAGTTTGAAACCGTAAAAATTGCAGAACCGCTTCTTGGAGAAGTCGGAGCAGATGCAGACGCTGTAAACAGCGATAAGGAAGCCGTAGCGAAAGCATTGACAGCAGAAGCCGTAAAAGATGCCGGCTATGACAGTCTTGATGCAGCAAAAGAAGACGGAACAGCATTTGTATTTATGGGCCATGGTACTTCCCATACTGCAAAAGTATCTTACAGCCAGATGCAGACACAGATGAAAGAAAGACCTTGGCTATGACAATGTATTTATCGGAACCGTAGAGGGTGAGCCGGAAGAGACTTCCTGTGAATCTGTTATTGATGCAGTAGAAAAAGCAGGATATAAAAAAAGTAGTTCTTCGTCCGTTAATGGTCGTTGCAGGTGACCATGCAAACAATGATATGGCAGGCGATGATGCTGATTCCTGGTTAAGCATGTTCAAAGCGTCCGGAAAATTTGACAGTGTAGATACACAGATCACAGGACTTGGCGAGATCAAGGACATCCAGCAGATCTATGTAGATCATACTGCAGAGGCAATGAAATAGCAGGAGTATACGATGAAGAAAAAAAAAAGTATTACAGTTGCGATATTGACCATCATGCTGGCAGCATCCACAATTCGTAGTGGATGCTCCGGCAATGGAACAGATACCCAGAAAAAAACAGAGACATCTGTAGAACAGACAGATCAGAAAGACACAGATCAAAAAGAGAAAGAAGAAAAAGAAGAGCAGAAAGAAGCGGAGCTTGCCGACGGTGTATACAAAGCGGACTTTGTTACGGACAATGGCATGTTTCAGGTCAATGAGGCATATGACGGAAAGGGAACTCTGACCGTAAAGACGGCGAGATGACGATCCATGTCTCGCTGCGCTCTAAAAAAAAAAAAATCGTAAATCTGTATGTAGGACTTGCGAAAAATGCAAAAAATGATGAGAAGAATCTGTTAGAGCCAACCACAGACACGGTAACTTACAGTGATGGTACAACGGAAGAAGTCTATGGATTTGATGTACCGGTAAAGGCATTAGATCAGGAATTTGACCTTGCACTGATCGGAACAAAGGGAAAATGGTATGATCATAAAGTTTATGTGACCAATCCGACACCGGTAGAAGAGGAAGGTCCAAAAACAGAGATCAGTGCACTTGAAGACGGCAATTATACCATGGAGATCACGTTTGAGGGTGGCAGTGGAAAAGCAACGATCCTTTCACCGGTCAAGATTAAGGCAGAAGGCGGAGCAGTTACTGCAATCGTACAGTGGGATAGTCCGAACTATGATTATATGATCGTAGACGGAACAAAGTATCTGCCAAGTAGTACCGAAGGAGGTTCTGTCTTTGAAATCCCTGTTTCGGCATTTGATGAGCCGGTAAGCGTTATCGGTGATACGGTAGCGATGAGCAAAACCGCATGAGATCGAGTATACCCTGACATTCCGCTCGGATACGTTACAGTCCGTGGAATAAGAGGATGAGAATATGAAAGGAAGAAAAAAAAAAAGTAATTGCAATATGCTGTTTATTTTTAGCAGGACTGTTAGGGGCTGTGCGGCTGTAGCAGTCCTTCTTCCGATTCTGCGAAAGACCGGATCAGTGACGAACTGGTATACGAAAGCAGCATGGAGTTAGAATATGCTAAACAGTTTTCCGTAGATTACTACAAAGACGGTTACCGGCTGCTTGCCACTTCCGATGGTACAAAGATCTTAGTCATACCGGAGGGAAAAAGAGGCACCGAAAGATTTTAGAAAAAGGTATCATTGTGATGCAGCAGCCGGTCCAAAATCTCTATTTAGTATCATCTTCTGTCATGGATATTTTTTTTGACCACCTTGATGCGTTAGACAGCATCCGTTTTTCTTCGCAAAAAAGAAGAGGACTGGTATATTGAGGGAGCAAAAAAAAAGCGATGGCAAGAGGGGATATTTCATATGCCGGAAAATACAGCAAACCGGATTATGAACAGATCGTATCACAAAAATGTACGCTTGCGATCGAGAATATGATGATCTCCCATACACCGGAGGTCAGAGAAATGTTAGAAGATTTTGGCATTCCGGTCATGATCGAATATTCAAGCTATGAAAAACATCCGTTAGGCAGAGTGGAATGGGTCAGATTTTTCGGGACATTGCTTGGAAAAGAAAAAGAGGCAGAAAAAAATCTTTGAAAAACAAAAGAATATTTTAAAGAAAGTAACAGCCGATGAAAAAACGGATAAGACCGTAGCATTTTTCTATATCACTTCAAACGGATTAGTGCAGGTGCGTCAGAGCTCGGATTATATTCCAAAGATGATCGAACTTGCAGGAGGAAAATATATCTTTGAAGATCTGGGCGATGAGGAAGGCGCACGTTCGACCGTGAATATGCAGATCGAAGATTTTTATCAGGGTGCGAAAGATGCAGATTATCTGATCTATAACAGCACCATTGACGGTGGAGTATCTTCCATCGAAGAATTGTTGGACAAATGTGAGGTTTTAAAAAGGATTTTAAGGCGGTAAAGAATGGAAATGTATGGTGTACCACCAATGATATGTATCAGCAGTCCATGTCGATGGGATATCTGATGCAGGACATCCATTCCATGCTTTTAGGAGAAAACGAACAGAAGATGAAATATCTTTTTCAGTTGAAATAGAAAATAGAGGAGTTATATGATGCAGCAGAGTAAAAAAGTCAGATATATCATAGTGCTTTTCCTGTTAGGAGTTAGTGTTGTGGCATTGGTGGGGTGGGAATATCTGTGTTGGAACCGTCAGAATCCCGTTAACAGATATTTTTGCATCCATCCGGGGAGAAAAAATTGAAAATTCCAGGATCCTTTGGGATATCCGAATGCCAAGAACTTTAGCGGCTATGATCTTAGGTGGTGCTTTGGCACTTGCAGGGTATCTGTTGCAGACTTTTTTTTTCACAATCCGATCGCAGGACCGTTTGTGTTAGGAATCTCTTCCGGTGCAAAAATGGTGGTGGCACTCGTCATGGTATTTCTGATGGGACAGGCAGTAAAGATCACTTCCTGGGCATTGATTGCAGCGGCATTTGTCGGGGCAATGATCTCTATGGGATTTGTGCTTTTAATGTCACGCAGAGTCCATAACATGTCTATGCTAGTGGTAAGCGGAGTGATGATCGGATATATCTGCTCTGCCATTACGGAACTGGTGGTAACCTTTGCAAGTGATGCAGAGATCGTCAATCTGCACAACTGGTCGAGGGGAAGTTTTTCGGGAATGACATGGGAAAATGTAGCGGTTATGACCGGTGTGGTGGCTGTGACTTTTTTCTGGTGTTTTTGATGGCAAAACCATTGAGTGCCTATCAGTTAGGGGAGTCTATGCAAGAAATTTAGGTGTGGATATCCGGCTGCTTCGCATAGCCATGGTTCTGTTATCGAGTATTCTATCCGCCTGTATCGTAGCTTTTGCAGGACCAATCTCCTTTGTCGGAATTGCAGCACCGCATTTAGTAAAGAGCCTTTTAGGTACGGCAAAACCAATCTGGATGATACCTGCCTGTTTTTTAGGGGGCAGTGTATTCTGTCTGTTTTGTGATCTGTTAGCAAGGACGATGTTTGCACCGACGGAACTCAGTATCAGTACCGTCACGGCAATCTTTGGTGCGCCGGTTGTACTGTGGATCATGGTAAGACGTAACAAGGAGAAGATGGCGTGAAAAAGTATTATTTTAAAGCAGAAAAACTGAGAGTCGGATATGGCAAACAGCCACTGATCGAAAATATAGAGATCTGTTTGGAAAAAGGAGAGATTCTGACACTGATAGGGCCAAATGGGGCAGGAAAATCGACCATCCTAAAGAGTATCACAAAACAGCTTGCATTATTGGGCGGTACGGTCTATTTAGGAGAGCAGGATATCGGGCAGATGTCCGGAAATGAACTGTCGCAGAATATGGCAGTCGTTTTAACCGAAAAATTACGTACCGAGATGATGACCTGTGAGGAAGTGGTGGCGACCGGAAGATATCCCTATACCGGAAAGTTCGGGATTCTTTCTGATACAGACAGACAGGCAGTGGCAGAAGCTATGGAACCGGTTCATGTGACAACTTTAAAAAATAAAGATTTTTCAAAGATCAGCGACGGACAGAGGCAGAGGGTGATGCTTGCCCGTGCTATCTGCCAGGAGCCGGAGATCATTATCTTAGATGAACCAACTTCCTATTTAGATATTAAATATAAATTAGATTTTTTGTCTATCCTGCAGGAAATGCGAAAGAAAAAGGAACTCACAGTGGTGATGTCTTTGCATGAGTTAGAACTGGCGGCAAAAGTCTCAGATAAGATCCTCTGTGTCAATGGAAGCTGTGTGGAACGTTTTGGAACTCCACAGGAGATTTTTAAAGAGGGATATATCGAAAAATTATTTTCTATCGAAACAGGCAGCTTTGATGAGCGGAGCGAAAGTATGGAATTAGAACCGGTCAAAGGAAAACCTGAGGTGTTTGTGATCGCAGGCAACGGAAGTGGGCGGAATACTTATCGCAGACTGCAACGGGAAGGGATTCCTTTTGCAACAGGGATTTTATTTCAAAATGATCTGGACTATCCGGTCGCAAAGGCTTTAGCGGCAAAGGTGATCGGGACGGCAGCATTTGAACCGATTACAGAGACGGTACTTACAGAGGCAAAACAATGTATCAATGCCTGTGAACGTGTGATCTGCTGTAGAGAACATTTCGGAACATTAGAGCGTGAGAATCAGGAATTATTCGATTATGCGAAAAGCTGTAAAAAGCAGATAGAAACAGGAAGATAGAGCAGAAAGGCAGAAAAAGATGGCAAAAGTAATCATGGTACAGGGAACGATGTCCAATGCGGGAAAGAGTCTGTTAGTAGCAGGCTTGTGCCGGATTTTTCAACAGGACGGTTACCGCGTAGCTCCTTTTTAAATCCCAGAACATGGCACTCAATTCCTTTGTGACAAAAGAAGGGTTAGAGATGGGAAGGGCGCAGGTCATGCAGGCAGAGGCGGCAGGCATCTCTCCGATGGTCTGTATGAACCCGATCTTATTAAAACCCACCAACCATATAGGCTCACAGGTGATCGTAAACGGCGAAGTTTTAGGAAACATGAGTGCAAGAGATTATTTTGCATATAAACGGGAACTGATACCGGATATTAAAAGAGCATTTAATAAATTAGAATCCTTTGCGGATATCATTGTGATAGAAGGTGCAGGAAGTCCGGCGGAGATTAACTTAAAAGAGAATGATATTGTGAATATGGGACTGTCAGAAATGGTGGATGCTCCGGTACTGTTAGTTGGGGATATTGACAGAGGGGGTGTCTTTGCACAGCTGCTAGGGACATTGATGTTATTAACAGACGGCGAGCGGGAACGTGTGAAAGGATTGATCATCAACAAATTCCGCGGGGATGCATCGATCTTAGAACCCGGAATCCGAATGTTAGAGGAACGGGGCAATGTACCGGTGACAGGAGTGGTTCCTTATATGGAATTGTCATTAGAGGATGAGGACAGTCTGAGTGAACGCTTTTTAGAAAAAAGAAGTGGGACTCATTGACATTGCGGTGATCCACTATCCCAGAATTTCAAATTTTACGGATTTTGATGTGTTTGAGCAGATACCGGGAGTGTCGGTGCGTTATGTCACTTCGGTCAGAGAATTGCAGCATCCGGATCTGATTTTTTTACCGGGAAGCAAAAAATACAATGGGAGATTTAAAATGGATGCGGCAAAACGGTTTAGAGGCAGCAATCAAACAACGGTCAGAGGAAGTTCCGGTCTTTGGGATTTGTGGCGGTTATCAGATGTTAGGGGTTGAAATACGCGATCCTGCCGGAGTGGAAGAGGGAGGAAATATCCGCGGTATGGAGCTGCTGCCGGTTCTGACGGTACTCCAAAAAGAAAAAAGAAACACTGTCAGACAAAGGGAAACATCAATATGCTACCGGGAATCCTGTATCCAATTTCAGAATGTGCATTTGAAGGATATGAGATTCATATGGGGCAGACTACTTGGATAAAAAGAGGGCAAAGAAAAAAAAGAATTGGAATATGAGCCGGAACAGAAAAAATCAGGTCAGACAGCGTGTGAGGTAGTAGTTACCGGAAAGAATCCGAATGTCTATGGTTCCTATATCCACGGACTGTTTGATACCGGAAATATCGCAGATCGGATCGTGCAGGCATTAGCCGAGAAAAAAGGAGTTACCATCAAAGAGGGAATGTCAGAAGACTATCACGCCTTTAAAGAGCGGCAGTATGATCAGTTGGCAGATACCTTAAGGGAGTATCTGAATATGGAGGAAATCTATGGAATGCTTAGAGAAGCCCATCTGGAATAAGTACACAAAAGAAAGAATTAGAGCAGATTTCCATCCCAAAACCGATGGAAGAGGTACGAAAGCAGGTACTTCATAATTGGGATGCGATCGCCAAACCGATAGACGGGCTTGGAAGTTTTGGGACGCTGACTGCTCAGATCGGAGCAATTACCGGAGAGGAAAAGATCGATATTTCTAAAAAAGCCGTGCTGATCCTGTGTGCAGACAATGGCATCGTAGAGGAAAACATCAGCCAGTCCGGGCAGGAGGTTACAGCGGCAGTTGCAAGATCCATAGCAGGCAGACATTCGAGCGTATGTCAAATGGCGGAAGTGGCAGGAGCCGATATCATACCGGTGGATATCGGTATACAGAACCGGGAGGAGATTCACGGTGTCTTAAATAAAAAAATCCGATGTGGCACAAGGAATTTTTTAAAAGAACCGGCAATGACACAAGAGGAAACTGTTCGTGCCATGGCGGTTGGAATGGAATTGGTGCGTACCTTAAAAGAGGAAGGATACCGGATACTGGCAACCGGAGAGATGGGGATTGGCAATACAACGACCAGCAGTGCTATGGCAGCGGCACTTTTTAAAATGTGAAGTTCCGTTTGTCACAGGAAAAGGAGCAGGACTCAGTGAAAAAGGACTGTTGCATAAGCAGGAGGTCATCGGACAAGCAATCCGGAAATATGACTTATATGAAAAAGATGTATTTACCATTCTAGAGACCGTAGGTGGTCTGGATATTGCCGGACTTGTAGGTGTCTGCATCGGAGGAGCGATTTATCGGATGCCGATTGTCCTAGACGGTGTCATCAGTCTGGTGGCAGCTTTAACGGCAGAAAAAATCGCACCGGGAACGAAAGAATATTTGCTGACGTCACATCAGGGCAAAGAACCGGCGGCTAAGTTTTTGTTAAAGGCATTAGAAAAAGAGGCAGTTTTGAATGCTCACATGGCATTGGGGGAGGGAACCGGAGCAGTAATGATGTTCCCGCTTTTAGATATGGCATTGCGTGTCTATCATGCAGAAACGACTTTTTTTGATATTCAGGTAGAACAGTATCAGAGGTTTGATAAGTTATGATGGTATTAATTATTGGAGGAAGCGGAAGCGGTAAGTCCGCCTATGCAGAGGAATATATTGGGAGAATTGCCGGTAAGGGCAACAAATACTATCTTGCAACGATGCAGGTTTTTGACGAGGAAGGAAAGAAAAAGGTCGCAAGGCATCAAAAACTTCGAAAAAATAAAGGCTTTTTGACGATCGAACAGCCCATAGAAATCGAAAAAGACATTGCCAAAGATTAAGGCAGGGAGCAGTGTTTTATTAGAGTGTATCTCGAATCTGACTGCCAATGAGATGTTTTTGAGTGAAGATACTAAGAAACAAACAAGAAGTTATACGGAAGTTACGGATTCTGTGGTAGAAGGTATTAAAAACCTGAAACAAAAAGGCAGGTCATTTCGTGATCGTAACCAATAATGTATTTGAAGACGGAATTAATTATGAAGAGGGGACGATGGAATACCTTCGGGCGATCGGAAGCATTAATGAAAGATTAGCAGACATGGCAGATGAAGTGATAGAAGTAGTCGTGGGAATCCCACTTGTGATAAAGGGAGGAAAGTAGCATGCATATTTTAAAATCGATCGTTATCGCATTTTCGATGTATTCAAAAATTCCCATGCCACAGTTTGAGTGGAAGGAAGAAGATATGAAGCATGTACTCTGCTTTTTTCCATGGATCGGTATTGTGATAGGGATCTGTCTCTATTTCTGGCGGCTGCTTTGCGACCGGTTCGGGATCAGAAATCTGTGTTATGTGTTCATCGGCACAGCAATCCCCCTGCTTTTGACTGGTGGTTTCCATGTGGATGGTTTTATGGATACAATGGATGCATTTCATTCCTACCAACCGAAAGAGCGGAAATTAGAGATTTTAAAGGATTCCCATATCGGGGCGTTTGCCGTGATCATGTTAGCGGTGTATGGATTGATCTATATGGGGGCATTTTCAGAGATTACGGATAAAAATATATTACAGGTTGTATGCGCAGGATTTGTGCTTGCGAGGGTGTTAAGTGGGATTGGAGTCGTATCGTTCCCATCCGCGAAAAAAGAGGGAATGCTCTATCTGTTTCAGGACCACGCGGATGCGGTCATTGTAAAAGCAGCACTGTCTGTGCAGGGAGCCTTGTGCATCGGTTTTATGTTGTGGAGGTCACTTTTTGCCGGGGGTGCGGCTGTCATTGCAGCTTTTGCAGTCTTTGGCTATTATAAATACCGTACTAAGAAGGAACTTGGGGGGATTACGGGAGATACCGCAGGATATTTCCTGTTGTTATGCGAAGGGGCTATTGTAGTGATAACAAGCGTTGTAAATACACTTCTTAAATCAGGAATTAATATTTAAAAACCGAAAGACGGTATTTAATTATCAGATAAAAATTCAGAGAACATGATAACGAAATACGAGGGAATAGAAAGTGAAACTTATTATTGGTGGATATTCACAAGGAAAATTAAATTATACTTTGAGAAGAATTGGAGAGAAAGAATATCGAATTTGTGACGGAACATTACCGGAATATACAAAGATTGATACAGCAGAGATAAATATAATAAAATCCGACACAACAAATACAATCATCATCATAAATCATCTTCATACGTTCATCAAAACCTCGATGCAGCGGGGAGAGAACCCAAAAAGAGAGCATCCTGGATTTTATCACAAAATATCCTGACTGTATTCTGATCAGTGATGAGATTGGAAATGGAATTGTTCCCATGGATGCATTCGAGAGAGAATATCGTGAGCAGACAGGCAGGATCTTAATAGAACTAGCAAAAGAAAGCAGAAGAGGTGATACGCGTCATATGTGGGATTGGTCAAAAAATCAAATAGAAATTATATTTTTGCGTCATGGAATGACAATCGAAAATGAGCAGCACCGATATCTTGGGAACACAGATACATCTTTGAGCAGGAATGGGATCTGCAAGCTGCAGGCATTGTAGAAAAAAAACGGAACTTATCCAAAGACGGATATTCTGTTTTGCAGTCCGATGAAGCGCTGCACCGAAACCGCAGAAATCCTCTATCCAAACCATACGCCAATATACATACCGGAGTGGAGAGAAATGGATTTTGGAGAATTTGAAGGAAAGAATTATATTGAATTGCAGAAAAATCCAAATTATCAGGCATGGATCGACAGCAATGGCACCCTGCCATTTCCGGGAGGAGAGAGCAGGGAGGCCTTTATAAAAGCGCTGCGAGCAGGGATTTTACCGGATGTTAATCGGAATTAAAGGAAGGCTTCAGAAAATGGACGAAAAACAGCCGGCTTCAAAGATCACAGCAGGAGCGGTAGTGCATGGAGGAACCATTATGGCAATCCTGAGCAGTTTTTACGGAGGAGATTATTTTGATCATCAGGTAAAAAACGGAGACGGATACCGCTGCCTTTTAAGCGGAACCCGGAAACAGCCGAAATTGCAGGGGGTAGAAAACATCATGGGGGAATCAGAACGTGTTATACCATAGTATTGCATTCTTTTTGGGATTTTTGTTAGATCTGATCTTAGGTGACCCTTATTGGCTGCCGCATCCGATCCGTCTGATCGGAAATCTGATCGTAGTGTTGGAAAAGAGATTTTTATCAAAAGAAACAAAAGGCAAGGAGCATAAAGAGCAGGAGAGAAAAGCGAGCGAAGAAGAGGAACACTGCTGGTTTTTATCGTGTTGTCTGTGACCTTCGCAGTGACAGCATTTCTTGTTATTGGAGCTTATCTGCTGCATCCGTATCTTGGCGTAGCAGTAGAGACGATCATGACCTATCAGATCTTAGCGGTAAAATGCTTAAAGGTAGAGAGCATGAAGGTCTATCAAAGCCTGACAAAAGAAGGAATCGAAGAGGCAAGAAAAGCGGTAGCAATGATCGTTGGAAGAGACACGGCGGTTTTGGATGGAACCGGAGTGGCAAAGGCGGCGATAGAGACGGTGGCAGAGAACACCTCGGACGGTGTCATTGCACCTATGCTGTATACAGCGCTTGGCGGACCGGTTCTTGGATTTTTATATAAGGCAGTCAATACGATGGATTCCATGATCGGATATAAAAATGAAAAATATCTGAATTTTGGAAGGACAGCGGCAAAGTCAGATGATGTATGCAACTATCTTCCATCGAGGATCAGTGCCTATCTGATGATAGCAGCGGCATATCTTGGCGGCAGTGATTTTAGTGGAAAAGGAGCTTATCGGATCTATAAAAGAGACCGAAGAAACCATGCCAGTCCAAATTCTGCCCAGACAGAGTCGGTTTGTGCAGGAGCATTGGGGATACAGTTAGCAGGCGATGCCGTATATTTTGGAAAAGTGGTAAAAAAAGCCACATATCGGGGATGATACCCGTCCGGTGGAATACGAAGACATCCGGCGGGCAAACCGTCTGATGTATTTAACGGCATGGCTTGGAGAAACAGGGTGTCTGTTTTTTATGGTACTTATTATATTACTTTTTAGGGAGGTGTAGAGGTGCAGACAATTCACGGCGGAGATATCTACAGAAACCGGATACAGATTGATTTTTCAGTGAATATCAATCCTTTGGGGATACCGGAGGAAGTAAAAGACGCATTACATCAGGCAGTGGATGTCTGTATGCAGTATCCGGATATGGAAGCAGAGCAGTTAAAAGAAGCATTAAGCAGGAAATTTTGCCTGCCAAAAACTTATTTTTTGCCGGGAAACGGAGCATCGGAACTTTTTTTGAATCCTGCATGCACTAAAGCCGAAAAAAGTCATTCTGCCTGTTCCTTCCTTTTACGGATATGCATATACGGCAAAAGCGGTAGGGAGTGAAGTGATCTGTGTTCCGCTAAAAAAAAGAGGAGGATTTTTTACCGGGGGAAGAATTAGTATTGGCTTTACAGGAAGATGCAGAACTGCTTTTTTTGGCAAATCCGAACAACCCGACCGGAAAATTGATGAAACCGGCATATTTAGAGAATGTATTAGAAGTGTGCAAAGAGAAAAATATCTATGTGGTATTAGACGAATGTTTTATAGAGTTCTGTGAAAAAGAAAATTCCATAGTACAAAAACTCAGTACTTATCGGAATTTACTCATTGTACGGGCTTTTACAAAAATATATGCAATCCCGGTGTGCGGCTTGGCTACCTGATGTGTAGTGATAAGGAGTTATTACAAAAGATCAGAGGTCAGCTCCCGGAATGGAATCTTTCGGTTTTTGCCGAGGCGGCGGGAATTGCCTGTTTACAGCAGCAGGAATATTTGAAAAAAACCGTAGAATATGTGGCAGCAGAAAGAAAATTCCTCACGGAGAAATTGCAAAATCTCGGATTACAGGTCATTTTAAGTGATGCGAACTTTATTTTATTCTACAGTGAAAAGCCACTTTACAAGAAATTACTGCAAAAAGGAATCCTGATCCGTGACTGCAAAAATTTTCAGGGGCTGTCAGAGGGATATTATCGTGTGGCAGTGAAAAGCCGGAGAGAGAACGAAATTTTAGAGAAAGCGATAGGTGAATGTATTGGATAGACAAAATAGTATCGAACATTTATTGCCAAATGAAATTGAAAAGAGAAGTTTTGAGATCATTTCAAAAGAATTAAAAGAGCGGGGCATCGAACTTCCAAAAGAAGAGGAAATGGTAACCAAGCGGGTGATCCATACCAGTGCAGATTTTGAGTATACAAAAACACTGGTATATTCAAAGCATGCCGTTCGGATCGCAAAAGATCTGATCTTAAATGGTGCAGATATTGTAACCGATACGAATATGGCACTTGCAGGGATCAATAAAAAGACCTTAGCAGGCTTTGGCGGAACCGTACATTGTTTTATGGCAGATGAGACCGTTGCAAGAATCGCAAAAAGAGCGTGGGACGACCCGTGCCGCAGTCAGTATGGAAATGGCAACGAAATTAAAGAAACCTTTAATTTTTACAATTGGAAATGCGCCGACAGCTCTGATACAATTATATGAGATGTTAAAGGATCAGAGATTCCGGCCGGAATTTATCATTGGTGTTCCGGTGGGGTTCGTCAATGTAGAGGCTGCAAAGGAGCTGATCTTAGAAACAGAGGTACCTCATATTGTCAACCGTGGAAGAAAAGGCGGCAGTAACGTGGCAGCAGCCATATGTAATGCAATCCTCTATGAACTGAAAAAAGAGCAGAGTGGAGTCTGAGCAGACAGGAGCAGGAACGTATGCGATATGGATTTACAACAGGAAGCTGTGCGGCAGCAGCAGCGAAGGCGGCGGCATATATGCTTCTGTTAGGAAGAAAAAAAACAGAGATCACGATTGAGACACCAAAGGGAATTCCCTATACGGCACAGATTTTAGATATCAGACGAACGGAAGACGTCGTAAGCTGTGCCGTGCAAAAAGGACGGGGGGAGACGATCCGGATGTAACAACCGGAGCATGGATCTATGCAAAAGTGACTTATTGCGGAAATGACAGAAAAGATTTTCGTTCCCAAGCAGATTTTCAATCCCGAGAAAATCTTCAATCCCTAGAGGACTCACCCTATGTACAGATAGACGGAGGCATCGGAGTGGGCAGGGTCACAAAGCCGGGATTAGACCAGCCGGTAGGAAATGCAGCCATTAATCATGTGCCAAGAGAGATGATCACAAAGGAAGTCTTAGAGGTCTGCAGGCTAGTTGATTATAATGGCGGACTGGCAGTAGAGATTTTTTGTACCGGAGGGGGGAGCAGCTTGCGGAGCAGACCTTCAACCCAAGACTTGGGATCAAAGGCGGGATTTCAATTCTTGGAAGCAGTGGGATCGTAGAGCCGATGAGCAGTCAGGCAATCTTAGATACGATCCGGGTAGAGCTAAGACGAGAGAAGGGCAGAAGGGTATGCGTATGTTTCAGTTGCACCCGGCAATTACGGACTGGATTTTATGAAGCAGGCTTATGGCTATGATTTAGATAAAAAGTATCAAGTGCAGTAACTTCATTGGCAATACGATTGATATGGCAGTGGAGGAAGGTTTTCAAAAACTGCTCTTAACCGGACATATCGGCAAGCTCATCAAAGTAGCAGGCGGCATTATGAATACACATTCCAAAGAGGGGATTGCAGGATGGAGCTGATAACGGCATCTGCGATCCGACAGGGAATCAGTGCGCAAACAGCCTGCGAGATCTTAGCCTGTGTTACGACCGAAGAAGCAGTCCGTATTTTTTAGAAACAACCGGTAAAAAAGAAAAGTCGTTATGGAGGATGCGATGGAACATATCTGTTATTATCTGAATAAACGTGCAATGGGAAAAAAATGCAGATAGACTGCATCATGTATGCCAATGAGTTTGGCGAATTAGCAAAAAGTAAGGGGGGGCAGAGCAATGGTTTACTTTGTTGGCGCAGGAACAGGGGCAGCCGATTTAATCACCGTGCGGGGAATGCGGCTGTTAGAGCAGGCAGATGTCATCATCTATGCGGGGTCTTTAGTCAATCCGGAGTTGTTAGCATATGCAAAAAAAAGAATGTGAAATCTTTAACAGCGCCACGATGACATTGTCCGAGGTGCTTGCCGTGATGCAGCAGTCACAGGAGGCAGAAAAAATGCTCGTACGTCTGCACACCGGAGACCCAAGCATTTATGGTGCGATCCGGGAACAGATGGATGAATTGGACAGGCTTGGTATACCATATGAAAGCTGTCCGGGTGTCAGTGCCTGCTTTGGAGCGGCAGCATCCTTAAATATAGAGTATACGCTGCCGGGGATTTCACAGTCTTTGATCATTACGCGGATGGAAGGCAAAACGAAGGTTCCAACGAAAGAGAGTATCGAAAGTTTTGCGGCGCATCAGGCATCCATGGCAATCTATTTAAGCACCGGCATGTTAGAGGAATTAAGCCAAAGATTGATCGCCGGAGGATATGAAAAACATACGCCGGCGGCACTGGTATATAAGGCAACATGGAAGGACGAAGAAGCGTATCTTTGTACGGTGGAGACACTGGCGGCTACAGCTAAGGAGCATGGCATCACAAAGACGGCATTGGTCTTAGTCGGGGATGTGCTGACGCATCAGCACTATCAAAAATCGCGGCTGTATGCACCGGATTTTTCAACGGAATTCAGGCAGGCAAAGGAAGAATAGATATGAAACTAAGTATCATCAGTTTTACAAACAATGGGTTAGAGCTGTCCAAGAGAGTGTCAGAGAGCCTGACGGAAAATACAGGCATCACAACGGCAGTTTATACAAAATGTTCCCTTGTAAAAACCCATGACACGAAGATAAAGGCAGTCCATGTCGAAAAAGAGCATTGCTGACTGGACAAAAGAGCAGATGCAGGAAAAAAATGCCATACTTTTTATCGGAGCCTGTGGAATTGCAGTCAGAGCCATTGCCCCGAATCTTACCGACAAACTCCACGACAGTCCGGTACTTGTATTAGATGAACAGGGGCAGTATGTGATCCCGCTTTTGGCGGGGCATTATGGCGGTGCAAATGAACTCGCGGTGCAGATTGCAGAAAAGATCAACGCAATCCCGGTGATTACCACAGCAACCGATCTGCAAAACAAATTTGCCGTGGATCTGTTTGCAAAAAGGAACGGACTTCGCATCATAAATAAAGACGGAATTGCAAAGATATCGGCAAAAAAGTCTTAGCAGGAGAGAAAGTGACCCTGTGTGTAGAAGAGGGACATCTGAAAGAGGGAACGAAAATACCGGAGGAAATACATCTGATTTCCTACCCGTCAACGGCTGTGCTATCAGCAGATTCCGCACCACAAACCGTCGACATTGTGATTGCGGAAAATCCAAAAACCGGAGCATCCGACAAACACAGACGCATTGCTCCGATTACAGCCCCAAAAGAGTATGTCGTCGGAATGGGATGTAAAAAGGGGAATCAAGCCACAGAAGATAGAAGCACTGATTGACGAAACCCTAAAGACAGCAGGAATGAAAAAAGAGCAGATTTTTGCATTGGCTTCTATTGATAAAAAGCAGGACGAGCAGGGATTTTTAATCTGGAGCAGACAGCACAGAGTACCGTTTTTGACCTATACGGCAAAAGAACTGCAAAAAGTGCAGGGAAACTTTCATGCCTCTGCTTTTGTAGAGTCACAGGTTGGGGTGGACAATGTCTGTGAACGGGCGGCACTTTGTGCCTGCGAAGCAGGAGGAACACTGGTGTATGAAAAACATGCCAAAGACGGGATGACGATAGCCGTTGCAAAAAGGGAATGGAGAATTACATTTGATGAAGCATAACATCTATTTAGTCGGAATGGGGCCGGGAAAAGAAGAGATGATGACAGGGGAGGCACTAAAAGCATTAGAAGCGGCAGATGTCATTTATCGGTTATACGGTCTATATCAAATTGTTAGGAGAGCGGTTTGCAGATAAGGAAATGCGGACAACTCCAATGAGACAGGAAGAAGAACGCTGCAAATTGTGCTTTGAAGAAGCAAAAAAAGGAAAACAGGTAGCAATGGTCTGCAGTGGTGATGCAGGGATTTACGGAATGGCATCGTTACTGTACGAAATGGGAAAAGAATATCCGGATACAGAGATTTTTGTCATACCGGGGATAACGGCGGCTTGCAGCGGGGCGGCAGTTTTAGGAGCACCGCTGAATCATGATTTTTGCGTGATCAGCCTGAGTGATCTCTTAACGCCGTGGGAAAAGATCGAAAAACGACTGCTGGCGGCAGCCGGGGGAGATTTTGCAATAGCAATCTATAATCCGTCGAGCCATAAGCGGAAAGATTATCTGAAAAAAGCCTGTGACATCCTGCTTCGTGTGATCGAAGAGGAACGGCCATGCGGATATGTGGAGAATATCGGCAGGGAAGGAACAAAGGCAGTGACCTGTACCTTACGGGAATTGAGAGATACACAGGTGAATATGTTTACCACCGTATTCATCGGTAATTCCGATACGGAACTGATACATGGAAAGCTGGTTACAAAGCGAGGTTATCACATTGAAAGAAACACGGATATCAAATGACATAATAATATTTGCAGGAACAACGGAGGGGAGAACCCTGTCTGAATATTTAGCGGCAGCAGGAATTGCACATACCATATGCGTAGCCACGGAATACGGAGAACTTGTATTAAAAGAGCATCCGTTAGTGACCGTTCATCGTGGCAGGATGGATGAAGAGGCAATGCGGGAATATTTAAAGCAAAAAGCATTTGCAGCAGTTGTAGATGCCACGCATCCCTATGCAACAGCCGTTACGGAAAATGTCCGGGCAGCAGTCAAAGACCTTACCATCCCATATCTGCGATTAAAAAGAGAGATTTTAGAGGAAGAAGAAACAGGTGTATGCTATTTTGAAAGCAATGAAGCATGTGCAAAAGCCTTAGAGCAGACAAAAGGAAATATTTTATTGACGACCGGAAGTAAAGAACTCAGCGTATATGCTTCATCTGAAAAGATCAAAAACAGACTTTATGTGCGTGTGCTGCCGGGGTTAGAGAGCCTGCATATCTGCATGGAGCAGGAGATTTCAGGAAAACAGATCATAGCATTGCAGGGGCCGTTTAGCGAAGAGATGAATACCGCCATCCTGCATCAATACCAAATACAGTGCATGGTGACAAAAAAAGAGCGGCAGAGCCGGAGGATATGAAGAAAAAATAAAAGCGGCAAAAAAGCAGGAATTCCGGTCTATGTCATCGGGCAGAAAAAAACAGAGACAGGAGATACCTTTACCGAAGTATGCAAAAAATTAGAAGTGATCTGCGGATGCAAGATCCTGCCTCAGCAGTCCAAAAACAGATTTGAGATCATCTTAGCAGGAGTCGGTATGGGAAGCAGGGAAAGCCTGACAAACGAAGTAGAGCAGGCAATCCGACAGGCAGATATTTTACTTGGGGCAAAACGGATGATCGCATCCTATCAGCCGAAATTAGAAAAAAAGCCTTATTATCGGACAGAGCAGATCATTCCGTATTTAGAAGAGATGCAAAAAGATGTAGAGGTTTCGGAAATCGTAACAGGACAGAAGGTGGTGGTACTGTTTTCCGGTGACAGCGGTTTTTACAGTGGAGCAGCTTCTATGTACCGTGCATTGCAGGAGGAAATATCTGCCGGACGTTTACAGGCATCGGTACGGATATTGTCCGGAATCTCTTCCGTAGCATATTTAGCCGCCTGCATCGGCGAAAGTTATCAGGACGCGGCTGTTTACAGTATGCATGGAAAAGAGTTGTTGAATTTAGCAGAGCGGATACGAAACAGCGAAAAGACCTTTTTATTAATGTCAGGCGTATCGGACGTACAAAGACTTGGAGAAATTTTAGATCGTGCAGGACTTGAATCATGCAGGATTTATGCAGGCTATCAGTTGTCCTATCCGGAGCAGGAGATTTTAGAACTGACACCAAAGGAGTGCCTTGAATTGCAAAAAAGAGGGACTGTATACCTGTTTTATAAAAATCCAAGTGCCGCAGGCAAAAGACTGACGCATGGCAGGGCAGACACCGAGTTTTTGCGCGACCGGGTACCGATGACAAAAGAAGAGGTGCGAGATGTCAGTATTTGTAAATTAAAACTGCATAAAGGAGCTGTATTTTATGACATTGGCAGTGGAACAGGCTCAATCGCAGTGGAGGCGGCAGGACTTTCTAACGATATCCGTGTTTTTGCCATAGAAAAAAAAAAGAGGCAGCTGCCCTGATCGGGAAGAACAAAAAGAACACTTTGGCTTAGAAAACATAGAGATCATAAGAGCAGATGCACCGGACGGCTTAGAAACACTTCTAAAACCGACACATGCATTTATCGGTGGCAGCAGTAGAAGGATGAATGAAATCTTATCGGTGTTATATCAAAAGAATCCTAAGATGCGGATCGTGATCAATGCGATTAGTTTAGAGACGATCTGTGAGATCAAAGAGGTACTCTCCGATTATCCGATCGAAAACGAAGAGTTGATACAGCTACAGGTAAGCAGGGCAAGAGTGGCAGGTTCCTATCATCTGATGCAGGCAGAAAATCAGGTATGGATCTGTGCATTTGATTTTTTGTGGATAAAAGGGAGGATATATGACATGAAATTAGACCGTGTGATGATCGCAGCACCCAAAAAGCGGAAGCGGCAAGACAACGATTACCTGTGCGATATTACAGACCCTAAAAGATATGGGAAAACAAGTGGTCTCTTATAAGTGCGGACCGGACTATATCGATCCGATGTTCCATCAAAGAGTCATAGGGATTCCATCAAAGAATTTAGATACTTTTTTACCGGAGAGAATGATACCCGAAAACTTCTGTTAAAAAAACAGAACAGGAGAGGAAATAGCGGTCATAGAAGGCGTGATGGGGCTGTATGATGACGGACTTGGTGGCGTGCGTGAGGAAGGCTCGTCCTATCATTTGGCAAAAGTGACTAAAACACCGATCATTTTAGTGGTAGATGCGAAAGGAATGGGGCGTTCCGTGATACCACTCATTGCAGGATTTTTAGCATACGATACGGAGCATCTGATCCGGGGCGTGATATTGAACCGGATGTCAAAGTCCTATTATGAGATCATAAAGCCGTTGATCGAAGCGGAATTGCAGATCCGTGTTTTGGGATATTTGGCAGAGCGGCAGCAGTTGCAGATCCAGAGCAGACATTTAGGCTTACATCTTCCGGGAGAGATTAAAGAGATCCAAAGGCAGTTAGAAGTTGCGGCAGAGGAATTACAAAAGTCTGTTTCCATAGAAACAATCATACAAATTGCAGCAAGTGCGGAAACAATAGAAATAGAAAAAATAACAGAAACAACAGAGAAAATAACATCAACAGAACTAATTACAAAACCTCTCATCGCAGTTGCAAGAGATGAAGCCTTCTGTTTTTACTATGAAGACAATCTGTTATTACTGAAAGAATATGGGGCAGATATTGCCTATTTTTCTCCACTGCATGATAAAGAATTGCCAGAGGGCAGCAGTGGACTGCTTTTAGGAGGCGGTTATCCGGAACTGTATGCAAAAGAGTTAGAGGAAAATACAGCGATGCGAAAAGAAATCAAAGCAGCAGTGGAAAGCGGAATGCCTGTCGTGGCAGAGTGCGGCGGATTTCTCTATCTGCACACGGCGATCCGTGATAGAGACGGTCATCCATATCAGATGGCAGGGGGTGCTCCCGGCAGCGTGTCAGGATACGAAAAAAGCTGGTGCGTTTCGGGTATATTGAATTAGAAGAAAAAGAGAGCAATTTTTTAGAAGTGGGAACGAGGATCAAAGGACATGAGTTCCACTATTTTGACAGTGAGAAGAACGGAGAAGACTGCATAGCGATCAAGCCGGTCACAGGCAGAACCTATCCGTGTGTGATCGAAAAAGAAAATGTCTGGATGGGCTTTCCGCATCTCTACTATCCGTCAAACCCGTCCTTTGCAGATCATTTTGTGAAAAAAGCAGAGCAATACTTAGGAGGTAAGTATGGAGAATTCCTATCGTTTTTTTGAAAACAAAGAGTGTCAGTATTATCCGTGCCATAAAGGAATTGAGAACATGAACTGTCTGTTTTGTTACTGTCCGTTATACAGCAGGGAGCACTGCCCCGGAAAACCGGAGTTTTTAGAAAGGACGGCAGGCGGATCAAGGTATGTACAAACTGCACATTTCCGCATCAGCCGCAGAACTATGACAAGGTGATACAGGTGTTGAAACAAACGTTTTTTTCTTGACGGTATTTTCAGATATTCATATAATAGAGTATGTACTGATCCTTTTAGCGGTTGTCTTTATGACCGTTGCCATTGTGTTACTTACATATCATGTAGTATTGCTCTACATCTATGCGATTGCGATTTCTCGAGCATGTGACCGCAGCATCGCAGGAAAATGCAGCCGGGATCAGAGAAATCGAAAAGATGGTACGCCAGATTGATGAACTGGCAAGAACCCTGCAGACAGGACTTGCATCCGAGGAAAAAAGTGAGTAAGATAAATAAAATATGATCAGAAAAGTTTTTGAAAGAGGCATGATGATGGAAAAATCAAAAGTATATTTTACAAATTTCAGAACACAGGCATTTGGAGACGGACTTCCGACAAAGTTAAAGAAGATGATCAAAAAAGCCGGTATCGGTGATATTGATATGGATGGCAAATTTGTTGCGATCAAGATGCATTTTTGGCGAACTTGGAAATATCAGTTATCTTCGTCCGAACTATGCAAAAGCAGTTGCCGATGTGGTAAAAGAACTCGGTGGGAAACCGTTTTTGACCGATTGTAATACGATGTATCCGGGAAGCAGAAAGAATGCTTTAGAGCATTTACAGTGTGCCTGGGAGAACGGATTTACACCATTGACTGTAGGCTGTCCGGTGATCATCGGTGACGGTTTAAAGGGAACCGATGACATAGAAGTGCCGGTCGAGGGCGGTGAATATGTAAAAGCCGCAAAAATCGGACGGGCAGTTATGGATGCAGATGTATTTATCAGCCTGACACACTTCAAAGGACATGAGATGACCGGATTTGGCGGAGCCATTAAAAAATATCGGTATGGGATGCGGATCCCGTGCAGGAAAAAAAGACCAGCACAGATCCGGAACCCCACATATTACCGCTGAGGTCTGTCGTGGCTGCAAACGCTGTCAGCGTGAATGTGCCAACGGTGGACTGGTATTTGATGAAGCAGCAAAGAAAATGACGGTAGATACCGAACACTGTGTAGGATGTGGACGCTGTCTTGGAGCCTGCAACTTTGATGCGATCGCATTTAATAATGAAAATGCAAATGAAGTATTGAACTGTAAAATGGCAGAATATACCAAAGCCGTTGTAGATGGCCGTCCATCCTTCCATATTTCACTGATCGTAGATGTTTCACCAAACTGTGACTGTCATGGAGAGAACGATGCTCCGATCTTACCAAACATCGGAATGTTTGCATCCTTTGATCCACTGGCATTAGATCAGGCATGTGTAGATGCCTGTCTTGCAGCAACACCATTGCCAAACAGCCAGCTTGCAGAGAATATGAAAAAAGCAGACTTTGTGGATCATCATGATCATTTCCGCAATTCCACACCGGAATCCGAATGGAGAAGCTGTTTAGACCACGCAGAAAAGATCGGACTTGGCAGCCGCAGCTATGAACTGATCGAAGTATAGAAAAAGCATTTTGGGGGACGTTCTTTTCAGAGCGTCCCTTTTTACTCTATAGGAAACACAGCTCTCATACTTTAACGTAACATGATATTTTCTATAGAGATTAGGTTGTCAAAAAGAGCCTCACAACTTAGTGGCTGGCAATTGCACAAAACCGAGACTGCTTTTGTGACTTTGGGAGAAAATTAGTAAATCTTGGTCTGGCTGTTCATGTATAGTGTTTTGCTGCCATGGACGGCAGCAAAAGTCTTAACACCCCATGGACGGGGTGTTTAAGACGTACACGTCACTTCATCGTAGCCTGACTCAGGCAGACTTAGATTTTCTTATTTTCGTACAACGGAACAAAATAGACCCGGTTTTGTGCAAGTTGCCAATCAAAAAAACTTGAAACCGTCTTTTGCTCCCCCCTGATCTATAGAGAAAAAACATCCCCCCAGGGAGCTTGTGGGGGGGATGTTTTAATGTGCTAAACTGTGTACAGTTTGAAAAAGGAAGGAAAGAGAAGATATGAAAAAAAGATGTATCGCAGTGCTTTTGGCACTTGCAATGACAGGGACATTATTTGGATGCGGAAGCAGCAACACCCAAAAGTCGGATACAACGAAAAAAACAGAAAGATCTGACAAAGAATCCGTAATCGTAACAATGCCGACAAGCTCGGAACCGGAAGCGGGATTTGATCCGGCATATGGCTGGGGAGCAGGAGAACATGTACATGAACCACTGATCCAGAGCACGTTGGCAACGACAACAAAAGACTTAAAGATCGGAAAAGACCTTGCAACCGATTATTCGGTCAGTGAAGATGGTCTTGTCTGGACCGTGAAGATCCGTGAGGATGTGAAATTTACGGATGGAGAAAAACTTACAGCATCCGATGTTGCATTTACATATAACAACTGTGTAAAAAACAGTACCGTCAATGACTTTACGATGTTAAAAGAAGAGGTGGCAGTTGATGATACGACCGTGGAATTCCATATGAACAAGCCGTTTTCCATCTGGCCGTATACGATGGCGATCGTCGGGATCGTACCGGAGCATGCCTATGATGAGAATTACGGACAGCATCCGATCGGTTCGGGACGCTATATCCTGAAACAGTGGGATAAGGGTCAGCAGGTCATTTTTGAAGCAAATCCGGATTACTACGGAGAAAAGGCAAAGATCAAAAAAGTGACTGGGTATTATTTATGGATGAAGATGCGGCACTTGCAGCAGCAATGGCAGGAGAAGTAGATGTGGCACATACGGCAGCATCATTAGCAGACGAGAAGATCGACGGTTATGGTCTTTTTTGAGTGTGACAAGTGTCGACAACAGAGGAATCAATCTGCCAACTGTCAAAGCGAGTGAAAAAGATGGAAAAACGGTCGGCAATGATGTAACCAGTGATGTTGCGATCCGCCGGGCAATGAATATCGGAATTGATCGTGAAGAAATGATCAAAAACGTCTTAAACGGTCATGGAACAGCAGCTTACAGTGTTTGCGATAAAATGCCGTGGTATAACGAAGAATCGGAAGTAACATATGACCAAAAGAGTGCAAAGGCATTGTTAGAGGAAGCAGGATGGAAAGAGGGAAAAGACGGAATTCGTGAAAAAGACGGAGTCCGTGCAGAATTTACCGTAATGTTTAATCCGGATGATTCCGTACGTCAGGCATTGGCAGAGGATTTTGCGAACCAGTGCAAAGAACTTGGAATTGAAGTAAAGACAGAGGGTGCCGGATGGGATGTTGCCTACGATAAGGCATTATCACAGCCATTGGTATGGGGCTGGGGAGCACATACCCCGATGGAACTCTATAATATCTATCATACGGGAACAGATAGTGACAGTGCAGAATACTCTCCATATGCAAATGAAACCGTTGACCACTATATGGATGAGGCATTGCAGGCAGATACCTTAGAAGCTTCCTATGACCTTTGGAAAAAAAAAAGCACAGTGGGATGGAACAACCGGAGTGACACAGGATGGAGATATTCCTTGGATCTGGTTTTTGTAACGTAGACCATCTCTATTATGTCAGAGACGGTCTGAAAGTAGCAGAACAAAAAGATACACCCACATGGACATGGCTGGTCGATCGTCAATAATGTAGACCAGTGGGAATGGAGCAAATAGATTGCGTACAGAGAATTTTTTGTGGATTGGAAAGAATTTTATAAGAATGATTACTGCTCTTAGCAGCGGTCAGTGTGGTAACGTTTACCTTAGTCAGTATCTCACCGATCGACCCGTTACAGGCAAATGTCGGTCAGACGGCACTTGGCTCGATGAGTGAGGAACAGATTGAAAAACTGCAATCCTACTGGGGTGTGGACACCCCGCCGCTAGAACGGTATCTGAACTGGGCAAAAGATTTCGTAAGAGGCGATATGGGAGTTTCACTCCTGTATCGCCAGTCTGTGTCTGAAGTTATAAAAAGTCAAGCTGGGGAACTCCTTACTGTTATTAGTGACAGCATGGCTGATCTCCGGACTGCTTGGATTTTTGCTTGGAATACTTGCAGGTGTATTCAGGGGAAGCTGGATCGACAAACTGATCAAGGGATATTCGTTGTTGATCGCAAGTACACCGGTGTTCTGGCTGGCGTTGCTCTTGCTGCTGGTCTTTTCCGTTTGGTTAAAAATATTTCCGATCGGACTGAGTGTTCCGATCGGTGTGGAAGCGGGCAGGCGTTACCTGGCTGGATCGTCTGTATCATGCCGTACTGCCTGCGATCACACTCAGCATTACGGGTGTTGCAAATATTGCAATGCATACCAGAGAAAAAATGATCGATGTCATGGAGAGTGACTATATGCTGTTTGCAACAGCAAGAGGAGAGAGCAAAAAAACAATGGTGATCCGTCACGGACTCCGCAATATCGCACTCCCGGCGATGACACTGCAATTTGCCTCGATCAGTGAAATTATCGGGGGTTCGGTGTTAGTAGAACAGGTGTTTTCCTATCCGGGACTTGGACAGGCGGCAGTCGCAGCAGGAACCGGAAGTGACGTGCCACTGTTACTGGGCATTACCGTAGTAACGGCGGCAGTAGTATTTGCAGGGAATTTTCTTGCAAATGTACTCTACGGACTGATCGATCCGCGAATGCGAAAGAGAGGGCGAAAATTATGAACCAGAGAAAGAAAGCCCTGATCATCTTTGCGATCACCGTAGGATTTTTAACCTTTGTCACCGTGTTTGGAATAGTTGTTACGGACGGGGCAAGAGTGACGGATTTTTCGAAAAAAAAATATGGCACCTTGTCTTTCTTATCTCTTTGGAACGGACTGGTTAGGAAGAGATATGCTGCTTCGAACGTTTGCCGGACTTTCTATGAGTATCCGCATCGGACTGTTAGCAGCCGGTTTTAGTGCGATCATCGCCTTTGTTCTTGGCGTGTCGGCGGCAGTATTTGGGGGAAAGGCAGATGCAGTGATCTCTTTTATGATCGATATGATCATGGGAATCCCGCATATTTTATTGTTGCTTTTAATTTCCTATGCCTTGGGAAAGGGAGTAAAAGGTGTCGTGGTCGGAGTGGCACTCAGCCATTGGCCATCTCTTGCAAGAGTTATCCGTGCGGAAGTGTTACAGTTAAAAAACAGCACCTATATACAGGTTGCGGAAAAATTAGGACACAGTAAGATCAAAACGGCATTAAAACATATGACACCGCATATCTTTCCACAGTTTTTAGTCGGACTGATCCTGATGTTTCCACATGCGATCTTACATGAAGCGGGAATTACTTTTTTGGGATTCGGACTTCCGGCAGAACAGCCGGCAATCGGGATCATCTTATCAGAAAGCATGAAATACCTGATCACGGGAAAATGGTGGTTAGCAGTATTTCCGGGTGCAATGCTGGTGTTTACCGTGATATTATTTGATGTGGCAGGAAGTATGCTGCGAAAGATGTTAGATCCTTCGAGTGCGCATGAATAGGAGGAAGCATTATGAGCTGTTTAGATAAATTTCATATTTTAGAGATCGAGAATCTTTCCGTGGTATTTCATCAGTATGCGAAAAGGACAAAAAAGCAGGAGCTTCCGGTTATTTCAAATCTCAATGTATCGGTGCATGAGGGAGAGATCGTTGCCGTGGTAGGATCAAGCGGCTCAGGAAAAAGTCTGTTAGCCCACGCTATCTTAGGATTGCTTCCATCAAATGCAGAAGTAAAAGGAAGATTTGATTTTTTAGAAGAACCTTTGACAGAAGAAAGAATGAAAGCGGTACGGGGAAATGAGATCGCCTTGGTGCCTCAAAGTGTCAATTACTTAGATCCGCTGATGAAGGTCGGAAAACAGGTGCGGGGAACGGAAAGATCAAAACATGCCTTAAAACGTCAAAGAGAACTTTTTTTATCTTATGGATTGCAGGAAGGGACCGAAGATCTGTATCCGTTTGAGTGCTCCGGCGGAATGAGCCGCAGGATTTTATTGTCTACGGCACTGATGGGAAATACCAGACTCTTAATTGCAGATGAACCGACACCGGGGATGGAACTGGCTATGGCAAAAAAAGCCATGGAGGATTTTCGGAAGTTTGCCGATGCAGGCAATGGGGTACTTCTGATCACACATGATATTGAACTGGCGTTAGAGGTTGCAGACCGGATCGCGATCTTTTATGCGGGAACAACGGTAGAGGAAGCCCTAGTCAGTGATTTTCAATCGGAAGAGCGGCTGCGTCATCCTTATACAAAGGCACTTTGGAGAGCAATGCCGGGCAACGGATTTCAGGTAATTCCAGGGAATCAGCCCTATGTAAAAGATCTGCCAAAGGGCTGTGTATTTGGACCGAGGTGTCCACAGTTTAGTAAAGAATGTGAAGGCGAGATACCGGAACGCGTGGTACGTTGTGGAACTGTCCGCTGCATTAAATGCAGTGAGGAAATTGTCAGAAAGTGAGCGGAAGAATGTTAGAAGTACAGGATATTACTTTTTCCTATCAAAAAAACGGGAATCAGATATTAGAACATGTAAATCTTTCGGTAGGACCGGAAGAACGCCTTGGGATTCTTGCACCGAGCGGCTATGGCAAGACCACACTGTTAAAGATCATCGGCGGTTATATCAGCCCGGATGCGGGCAGAATCCTTGTAGACGGAGAGCCGCTTCCACAGAAAGGTTACTGTCCGGTACAGATGATCTTTCAGCATCCGGAACAGGCAGTCAATCCACGACTTCGCATGCGAGAGGTGCTAAAAGAAGGAGATGGCATCTCAAAAGAGCTGATCGAAGGACTTGGGATCGAAGAAGACTGGAAAAACCGTTTTCCGCAGGAACTTTCCGGGGAGAACTTCAGAGATTTTGTATTGCAAGAGCATTGGGGAAGGGAACAAAATATCTGCTCTGCGATGAGATCACAACAATGTTAGATTTTATTACGCAGGGACAGATCTGGAATTTTTTAATAGAGGAAACGAAAAGACGCGGGATCGGAATGGTGATCGTCAGCCACAGTCAGCCGCTTTTAGACCATGTCTGTACCAGACAGATCAGATTGAACGAGAATCCGTGACACAAAAAAGGGATTTCGTTACAAAAGAGAGAATTTTTTTTCATAAGGATGACCGATATATAAATTGAGTATATACCGGACATCCTTTTTGGTATTACTTAGGTTTGGACAAAAGGGGATATGAACAATGCTGCGTATGGCAGTTTGTGATAAAGAAGAAGAGACCTGTTCTTTGATAAAGGCACTGGCAGAGGAAAGTATCGGCTGTAAGGTATGGACATTTCATTCCGATACGGAGTTGTTAGAGAGTAAAGAGAAATATGACATTCTCTTATTAGATATCGGAAATGGAGAGCCGACCGGGATTGAAACCGCAAGAAAAAAATCCGCCGGTGTTATGACCCGATCCTGATCTTCATCGCAGAGGGCAAAAAACATGTATTAGATGTATTTGATGTAGAGGCATTTCACTATCTGCTAAAGCCCATTGATGAGGAAAAGTTAAAAGAGGTCTTAAAAAAGAGCGGAAAACCACTGCAAACTTCAAAAGGAAAAAGGAACCGTTAATTATCCGTGTAAACGGAGAAAACTGTTATGTTCCCAAAGAAGAGATCCTGTATGCAGAAAATTATGCCAGAAAAGTGATCCTTCATTTAGGGGAAAGACAGATTGCCTATTATGCAAAAATGGGGGAACTAGAGGAACAGTTAGGAGAAAGTTTTTTTCGGGTACACAGAGGATACCTTGTGAACTTAAGGGCAGTCCGAAGTTATCATACGGCGGGAGTGGTTTTAAAGAATGGCGAAGAGATATTGATGGCGAAGAGTAAGTTTCAAAAGTTTGAAGAAGTGTACATGGATTTTTTGAGAAATTCAGATTAGAGGGAGGGAAAACAAATGAATATCCAAAACAGAATGGACAGCTCTTTAATGATGGACAGAGCGGTGCGAAAAAGAGAGACAGAAGCTGCGTTCCCATACGAAATCCTACCGGGTATCCGGCCAGGGTGCGGATAACAGTAAATTATATGATAAATTAATTTCTAAGAATCAGGACGCAGATAAGACGGGAACAGATATGTTAGTCAAAAGGAGCAGATATTATTCAATCAGCGAGATTTCCAAAGAAGTGTCTAAAAAAGCAGAAGAGCTTTTAAAAGAAAAAGATATAGATAAATCCGACGAACAGACACAAAAGGAGTGGGAAGAAGATGTGACATCCTTTCTGGCATTGCACAATACTTTATTAAACAGTCTGAAACGTATCGATACAGATGTGATGACTAAGTATGCAAAAAGAACTGCAGAGCAATGCAAAGGAATACGAAAAAGCACTCGAAGAAATGGGAATTGTCATAGATGATTCCGGAGCATTTAGTATATCGAAAGAAGGACTGGTACAGTCTGACAACGAAAAGTGGCAGGAATTTGTCAAAAAGACACAGGCATTGTCAAAAGAGACGCAGACAAGTGCGAAGAGCAGTCTGGATTCCATTACCACAAACCGGATCTTACATGGGATCAGTTATAATAAATATGGAAAGGAAAGCTAAAGCCAATAAGATTAGGGTGGCAAAAGGCGGTTTCAAGTTTTTTGATTGGCAACTTGCACAAAGCCAAGTCTGTTTTGTTCCGTTGTACGAAAATAAGAAAATCTAAGTCTGCCTGAGTCAGGTTGTGATGGATGACGTGTACGTCTTAAACGCCCCGTCCATGGGGCATTAAGACTTTTGCTGCCGTCCATGGCAGCAAAACACTATACAGGAACAGGCAGACTAAGATTTACTAATTTTCTCCCAAAGTCACAAAAGCAGTTCCGGTTTTGTGCAAGTTGCCAGCCATTAAGTTGCGAGCCACCTTTTGACACCCTGATCATAAGTAATAATCGAATAGAAAAAGACAAAGAGCCCTGACAGGAATCCGCGCGCGTGATACGATATCACATAGATACTGTCGGGGCTTTTTGACAAAATCAAAGAAATAATACAAAAAGTCTGAAAATTAGAAAAACAATAGCTTAAAATCATTCAGATTAATTTGAATTTTTGCATTTCTTTTCATTTAAAATGTGTTACAATAGATAAGAGTTTTTAACTCTTAAAAGGAGATAAGTGTGACATGTCGGATAAACCAGAGAACGGATTGAAGCAGGAGTTAGACCGCAGAAAGCGGATCAACCGGATCAAATCCATCATTGTATCCTTTGTGGGAATCTGGATGCTGGCATCTGTCATTTTGTGTGCAACACTTTTTGTAAAAGTTATTCACTTAGAGAATAATCTGAACAAGGTACTGCAGAACATGCCGCAGGTAGAACAGGTGGAGAATGAAGAGACGAAGAATTCTCCGGATGCGGATACCGGAAAGAATGTGGAATACGGGAAGCAGGATCAGACCGGACAGGATGATGCAAACAAGAAGAAGGCAGACGATGGCGAAAAGTTAAAAGTATATCTTACTTTTGATGACGGACCAAGCACGAATACACAACAGATTCTGGATATATTAAAACAATATAATGTAAAAGCGACATTCTTTGTCATTGGAAAGACAGATGACCTTTCGAAAGAAAAATGTATAAGAAGATCGTAGAGGAAGGGCATACCCTTGGGATGCATTCCTATTCTCATAAATATTCGGTAATATATGACTCCATGTCAGCATTTGAACAGGATTTTAATCAGATTCATGACCTATCTGAAAGAAGTTACCGGAGTGGATTGCAAATATTATCGTTTTCCGGGAGGAAGCAGTAATCAGGTCAGCAACAGTGATATGCGGGAATTTATCCGATATCTGAATGACCGGGGGATTACATACTATGATTGGAATGTCTCAAGCGGAGATGCGACATCACAGGCATATACAGCGGATGAGCTGATACAGAATGTGATGGGAGATGTTACAAAATATAAGACATCGGTAGTGTTGATGCATGATTCTGCCGTGAAACCCGCTACCGTAGAAGCATTACCGGCACTGATCGAGCAGCTTCAGGGGATTGGAGCAGAGATTTTACCAATAGATGAAAATACAGCAACTGTACATCATGTCAACATTGATGGGGAACAGGGACAATAAGAAAAAAAAAAGATGGAGGGACAACATGGGCTTTTTTAAAGATTTTAAAGAAGATGCATCTCAGGCAATGAAAGAATTAATGCCACAGGATGATGAAGTACTGGACGAAGAAGGAACAGATGAAGATGATCTGGTTGTAAATACGTTAGAAGATGAGTTAGACGTAGAGTCTGAACTTTCTAAGCTGAACGGATTGTTAGAATCTGTAGCCAAAGAAGAGACACCGGTCAAAGAGCCGGCACCTGAAACAACACAGGAAAAGACAACAAAAGCAGTGACAAATAAGGAGGAACCATTCATGAGCATGGAGAAAGAAACATCAGTAAATCCGATCAATCTGGGAGGAAAAAGCAGAGTCTGTGATGCCGACAATGACACAGATGCATACACAGCAGGAAGCACCAATGAGAAAACCGGAGCCGGTCGTAACTGATGAAGTGACATTAATTACTGAAGGAAGCAGTCTGACAGGTAATCTTTCTTCTAATGGTTCTATTGATATGAGAGGAACTGTGATCGGAGATGTTCAGTGTAACGGAAAGTTAACCGTAACCGGAAATATCCGTGGTAACACAACCTCAGCAGAGTTCTTTGCAGATAATGCAAAATTAGAGGGAGAAGTAACAACAACAGGAACCGTAAAAATCGGACTTGGTTCCGTAGTAGTTGGTAATATCACTGCAACCTCAGCAGTGATCGCAGGTGCGATCAAAGGCGACATTGATGTACAGGGACCGGTTGTGGTAGATACCTCAGCAGTTGTAATGGGAAATATCAAATCACGTTCCGTACAGATTAACAACGGTGCAGTGATTGAAGGATTCTGCTCACAGTGTTATGCAGATGTGGATGTAGAAAGCCTTTTTGTGGAAGAATAATAGAGAAATAAGGAGACAACCATGAAAAGAGTATTATTAAAGCTTAGCGGAGAAGCTCTTGCAGGAGAAAAACATACCGGTTTTGATGAGGCAACTGTTGTCAAAGTGGCAAAACAGGTAAAACAGTTAGCAGATGATGGCGTGGAAGTTGGTGTTGTTATTGGCGGCGGTAATTTCTGGCGTGGAAGAACAAGCGAGAATATTGACCGTACCAAGGCGGATCAGATCGGAATGTTAGCAACCGTGATGAACTGTATCTATGTTTCGGAGATTTTCCGTTCCGAAGGAATGAAGACACAGGTACTGACACCATTTGAATGTGGCTCTTTCACAAAGTTATTTTCTAAGGATCGTGCAAACAAATACTTTGAGCATGGAATGGTTGTATTTTTTGCAGGCGGTATCGGACATCCGTATTTTTCAACGGATACCACGACCGTATTGCGTGCAGTAGAGATTGAAGCAGACGTTATCCTGTTAGCAAAAGCAATTGACGGAGTATATGACAGTGATCCGAAGGTAAATCCGAATGCAGTACGCTACGATGAGGTTTCCATTCAGGAAGTCATCGACAAGCAGCTTGCAGTTGTGGATCTGACTGCTTCTATCATGTGCATGGAAAATCATATGCCGATGTATGTGTTTGGGTTGAATGAAGAGAACAGTATCGTAAAAAGCGATCAGCGGTAAATTCAACGGAACCGTAGTAACGGTATAAAACAGGAGGAAACAACATGGATGAGAGATTAACCCCATTTGAGGATAAAATGAAAAAAAATCCTATCATAATCTGATAGAGGAACTTGGAACAGTTCGTGCAGGACGTGCGAACCCACATGTGTTAGATAAGATCAAGGTAGACTACTATGGTACACCAACTTCTTTACAGCAGGTGGCAAACGTCAGCGTACCGGAACCGAGAATGATACAGATTCAGCCTTGGGAGGCTTCTTTGGTAAAAGAGAGATTGAAAAAGCGATCAATATGTCCGATTTAGAATCAACCCGACCAATGATGGAAAAGTGATCCGTTTAGTATTCCCGGAACTTACAGAGGAACGCAGAAAAAGAGCTTGCAAAGGATGTAAAGAAAAAAAAGGTGAGGCTGCTAAGGTAGCGATCCGTAACATTCGCCGTGATGCAAATGATTCCTTTAAGAAATTAGGAAAATCATCAGAAGTGTCTGAGGATGAAGTAAAAGACTTAGAGACACAGGCACAGAAAATGACTGACAAATTTATAGCAGATATAGATAAAGCCATTGAAGAAAAATCCAAAGAGATTCTTACCGTATAGAAATTTTTGGAACACATGGGGACACAGCGGTATCGCCGTGTTCCCCTTTTTTTCTTTCATAGAGATTTTTGGAACTTCCATGGGAAGTTCATAGAAAGTAAGACGTAGGAGGAAGGACGATGAGGATTCCGCAGCATGTAGCCATTATATTAGATGGCAACGGAAGATGGGCAAAGAGAAGTAAAGGAATGCCGCGCAATTACGGGCATACCATGGGAGCGAAGAATGTAGAGGTTATTTGTGAGGATGCCTATCATATGGGAATTCAGTATCTGACGCTGTATGCGTTTTCTACAGAGAACTGGAACCGTCCGGATACAGAGGTAGAAGCACTGATGAAGCTTCTTGCGACCTATTTAAAGAACTGTATCAAAAGAGCAGATAAGAATAATATGAGAATCCGTGTGATCGGGGATATCAGCAGACTGGATGCAAAAAGTTCCGGAACACGATCCGGGAATTAGAAGAAGCAACCAAAAAAAGAACACAGGACTGAATCTGCAGATTGCCCTGAATTATGGCAGTCGTGACGAGATGATCCGTGCGATAAAAAAAATGGTAAAAGACCATGATGCCGGTAAATTAGCGACAGAGGACATCACTGAAGAATGTTTTTCTTCCTATCTGGATACGAAAGAGATTCCGGACCCGGATCTGCTGATCCGTACCAGTGGCGAGCAGCGTCTGTCGAATTATCTGCTTTGGCAGCTTGCATACAGTGAATTTTATTTTACACCGGTTCCGTGGCCGGATTTTTCAAAAGCGGAATTAGAAAAAGCCGTAGAAGCGTATAATCAGAGAGACAGACGGTATGGCGGCGTAAAGGAGGAGGCATAATGTTTAAGACGAGACTGATCAGTGGAATCGTACTGGTTGCACTGGCATTATTACTGATCATTACAGGCGGAAACGTTCTATTGGGAGCACTGTGCGTAATTTCCCTGATCGGAATGTTTGAATTATACCGCATTTTTAAAATAGAAAAAGAACCGGCAGGAGTAGCAGGATATATAGCGGCCATCGTATATTATCTGAACCTGTTATTTGGTTTTATACCGGATATGATGATGTTCGTACTCAGTGTACTTGTGGTATTGATGTTTATTTATGTATTTTCCTATCCAAAATATAAGACGGAGCAGATGTTAGCGGCATTTTTTGCGGTATTCTATGTGGCAGTGATGCTGTCCTTTGTATACCGGACGAGAATGCTTCCAATGGGAACTTACACGGTATGGCTGATCTTCTTATGCTCCTGGGGCTGTGACACCTGTGCTTATTGTGTCGGAGTCTTAATTGGAAAACATAAGATGGCACCAAAACTGAGTCCGAAAAAAATCCATTGAAGGAGCAGTCGGAGGCGTTGTCGGAGCAGCCCTTTTAGCCATTATCTATGGATTTGTATTCAAGGATGCCATGGGATGCACCACAACAGACCATCTGGTTTATGGCAGGGATCTGCGCAGTGGGAGCACTGATCTCTATGGTGGGAGATCTGACAGCATCAGCGATTAAGAGAAATTATGAGATTAAAGACTATGGAAAACTGATCCCGGGACATGGCGGGATCTTAGACCGTTTTGACAGTGTGATATTTACTGCACCGATCATATTCTATCTGGCATTGTATTTCATAAAATAGTAGAGGTTACCATGAAAAAAAATAGCGATTTTAGGTTCCACAGGTTCAATTGGAACCCAGACACTTGAGATTGTAAGAGAACAAAAAGGATATCTGTGTAAAGAGCACTTGCCGCAGGAAATAATATTGATCTTTTAGAGCAGCAGATCCGTGAATTTCATCCGGTCTTAGCATCGGTACAGTCGGAGGAAAAAAAAGCAGCGGATTTACGGCAGAGACTGCGTGATATGGACATTAAGATCGTTTCCGGCATGGACGGACTGATCGAAGTTGCAACAGAGCCGCAGGCAGAGATTTTAGTGACTGCAGTGGTTGGAATGTTAGGACTTCGTCCAACCGTGGAAGCCATCAAGGCAAAGAAGACGATCGCACTTGCAAATAAAGAGACACTGGTAACGGCGGGACATCTGATCATGCCGTTAGCAAAAGAGTGTGGGGTGCCGATCCTTCCGGTGGACAGTGAACACAGTGCTATTTTCCAGTCCTTAAATGGAGAGAGACAGAACCGGATCGCAAAGATTTTACTGACCGCTTCGGGCGGCCCTTTCCGTGGGAAAAAACGTGCAGAGCTTGCGCATGTTACCTTAGAGGATGCCTTAAAACATCCGAATTGGAGCATGGGAAGAAAGATTACCGTAGATTCTGCAACCCTTGTAAACAAAGGCTTAGAGGTAATGGAAGCAAAGTGGCTCTTTGATGTGAAATTAGAGCAGATTCAGGTAGTCGTGCATCCGCAGAGCGTCATCCATTCGATGGTGGAATACGAGGATGGGGCAGTCATCGCACAGCTTGGTACGCCGGATATGCGTCTGCCGATCCAGTATGCGCTCTATTATCCGAACCGAAGAAGTTTAAGCGGAAAGCGTTTGAATTTTTACGAATTGGGAAGTCTGACCTTTGAAGAACCGGATATGGAGACATTTCAGGGGTTGTCCCTGGCTATGAAAGCCATGAAGGCAGGCGGCAATATGCCAACGGTATTTAATGCGGCGAATGAACGTGCAGTTGCAATGTTTTTAGAGAAAAAAATCGGATTTTGGAATATTCCCGAAATCATTGAAGCATCTATGGAACACGTTGATTTTAGGGAAAATCCAAGTTTGGAAAAAAAATACTGAGTACAGAACAGGAAGTATATGAGTATATAGAGAGCAGGTGGAAACCTTGAAAATCATTTTTGCAATATTAATTTTCAGTATCATAATTCTGTTTCATGAGCTGGGACATTTTCTGTTCGCAAAGCGGGCAGGGATCCGTGTCAATGAGTTTTGTATCGGTTTAGGTCCTACGCTGGTTGGATTTACAAAAGGTGAAACCAAGTATTCCATCAAATTGCTGCCTTTTGGCGGTGCCTGCATGATGGAAGGTGAGGACGGAGACAGTAAGGCGGAGGATTCTTTTCAGAGTAAATCGGTTGGGGCAAGAATTTCCGTAGTAGCCGCAGGACCGGTCTTTAATTTCATTATGGCATTTGTCTGCGCTCTGATCTTAGTGGCATGTACCGGATATGACAGACCGGTGATCAGCGGTGTTATGGACGGATATCCTGCACAGGAAGCAGGGATGAAAGAGGGAGATGTGATCAAAAAAAGCTGAATTCAAAGAAGATACATCTTTACCGGGAAGTCAGCATTTATACCTTTTTCCACGGAGATCAGTCCATTGATGTGGTATATGAGCGTGACGGAAAGACACATGAGACAACGATCACACCGCGCTACGACAAAGAAAATGATCGTTATCTCTTCGGATTCTATGGAAGCGGCGAACGGACAAAAGGCGGTCTGGTCAAGACCCTGCAATACGGTGTATACGAAGTGAAATACTGGATCGCAAGTACCTTAGAAAGCCTTAAAATGCTTGTAACAGGACAGGTGGGGATCAATGAGATGTCGGGACCTGTCGGCATTGTCAAGGGTGTGAGTGATACCTATGAAGCAGGAGCGGCAGTCGGCTGGTTCTCCGTTTTTGTCGGAATGCTCAACTGGACGATCTTATTATCTGCGAACTTAGGTGTAATGAATCTTCTTCCACTTCCGGCATTAGACGGTGGAAGACTGGTATTTTTAATTATAGAAGCAATTCGTGGAAAAGGGGTTGACCCTGAGAAAGAGGGGATGGTCCATTTTATCGGGATATGCCTTTTAATGGCATTGATGGTAGTCATTATGTTTAATGATATACGAAAGCTCTTCTAGGAGGAATGGTATGGATACAAGAGAAGTACGGATCGGAAACCGTGTGATCGGTGGTGGGAATCCGGTTTTGATACAGTCGATGACAAATACAAAGACGGAGGATGTTCAGGCAACCGTGGCACAGATCAAACGTCTGACTGCGGCAGGCTGTGAGATCATCCGCTGTACCGTGCCTACGATGGAGGCGGCAAAGGCGTTAGGAGAGATCAAGCGTCAGATTGAGATCCCACTGGTGGCGGATATACATTTTGATTATCGCCTGGCAATTGCAGCAATGGAAAACGGTGCGGATAAGATCCGTATCAATCCGGGCAATATCGGTTCAAAAGAGCGGATTCGTGCGGTAGTAGATGTGGCAAAAGAGAGAAATATTCCAATCCGGGTGGGTGTCAACAGCGGTTCTTTAGAAAAAAACTGGTGGCAAAAATATCATGGTGTAACAGCCGAAGGATTAGTGGAGAGTGCGTTAGATAAGGTACATCTCATAGAAGAAAACGGCTATGATAATCTGGTGATCTCTATTAAATCATCCGATGTCATGATGTGTGTACATGCGCATGAGCTGATCGCAAAAAAGACAGATTATCCGCTTCATGTCGGTATCACAGAGGCAGGAACGATCACAAGCGGCAACATCAAGTCTGCGATCGGTCTTGGACTGATCTTAAATCAGGGCATTGGTGATACGATCCGCGTATCCTTAACGGGAGATCCGTTAGAAGAGATCAAGTCTGCAAAGCTGATCCTGCGTACTCTCGGTTTACGGAAAGGCGGCATTGAGGTAGTATCCTGTCCGACCTGCGGCAGAACACAGATCGATCTGATCGCTCTTGCAAACCGTGTGGAAGATATGGTTGCTGATATTCCGTTAGATATCAAGGTTGCAGTTATGGGCTGTGTCGTAAACGGACCCGGAGAAGCAAAAGAGGCAGATATCGGAATTGCAGGCGGCATCGGGGAAGGATTGCTGATCAAACATGGCGAGATCGTACAGAAACTTCCGGAAGAGGAACTCTTAGATGCATTGAGAAACGAACTGTTGAATTGAGTGAGTAAGATGGCAAATGCCTTTTTAGAGGTCTTTCCTACATTACAACTAAATCACGAAATGAAGGGTCTTTTGTCAGAAGCCACGGTAACAAAAAAAGTGGCTTCTAACCGTAACCGGGATTTTATCCGTGTCTATTTTGACAATACAAGGCTGATCCCGAAAAGAGATATCTGGCGGTTAGAAGAGGATATGAGACAGCAGCTTTTTCCAAATCAGAAGATGCAGATCAAGCTGATGGAACATTACCGCCTTTCCGGCCAGTATACGGCAAAGACACTTTTTAGATACCTATAAAGAGAGCATGTTGTGTGAGATCAAAGAATACAGCCTGCTCCTTTATAATATTTTTAGAAAAGCCGAGATCCGCTTTGAAGAAGATATGCAGATGACGTTGATCTTAGAAGATACGTTAATCGCAAGGGAAAGTCAGGACGAGCTGATCGAAGTCTTAGATAAGATCATAAGAGAACGCTGTGGCATCCAGACGAAGTTCGACATTCAGTTCGTGGAGAAAAAAAGAGAGCCATTATAAAAAAAAGATACCGACCATCAGATCGATTTAGAAGTCGAGAGTATCGTAAGGCGTACGGCGGCAGCAAAATCGGAGCATGAGCAGGAACACGCTGAGGACGAAATGCTCGGAGCAGTCGCAAAAAGAAAACGAGGCAGATACTTCAAAGGCTCAGAGTCCGAAAGAGCAGAGTGCAAAAGTAGCCAAGACAAAGTCCGCTGCAGATGCGGGAAGCCGGCAGAACGGTAAGAAGGGTGGAGTTAAGAAGCACGAGTACGGTCTGAAGCGTTCCGACAACCCGGATGTATTCTACGGACGTGATTTCGACGAAGAAGCAGTGACGATCGATACAATACAGGGAGAAGTCGGCGAGGTCGTTATTCGCGGACAGATCATCGATACCGATATGCGGGAACTTAGGAATGGAGAAAAACGATCGTCAAGATCGTCATTACAGACTTTACGGATACGATCGCAGCTAAGATTTTTGTAAAAAAATGAGCAGCGGGATGAATTGATGGAGCATCTGAAAAAAGGAAACTTCATCAAGATCAAAGGTGTTACAACGATGGACAAGTTTGACCATGAGATCGGGCTGTCCTTCTTAGCCGGTATGAAGAAAATCCCTGATTTTACCACGCCAAGATTAGATAACAGCATGGAAAAGAGAGTCGAGCTGCATTGCCATACCAAAATGAGCGATATGGACGGTGTTTCTGATGTAAAAGACATCATAAAAAGGGCAAAATCATGGGGTCATAAAGCAATCGCAATTACTGACCACGGTGCAGTGCAGGCATTTACGGATGCGTATCATTCCGTCAGTCCTGAGGATGATTTTAAGGTCATATATGGAGTAGAGGCATATTTAGTTGACGATTTAAAAAAGAAATCATTACAAATTCTAAGAATCAGAGTCTGGATGATTCCTATGTGGTATTTGACTTAGAGACCACAGGATTTAGTCCAAACACTTGTAAGATCATAGAGATTGGAGCCGTGAAGGTGGAAAATGGAACGATCACGGAGCGTTTTTCGGAATTTGTCAATCCACAGGTACCGATTCCGTTTAAGATCGAGGAATTGACCGGAATCCGTGACGATATGGTCATGGGGGCGGAAACCATTGAAGAGATCCTGCCGCGTTTTATGGAATTTTGTGAAGGTTGTGTAATGATCGCACACAATGCAGAATTTGATATGAGCTTTATCCGCAAAAATTGTATGGATTTAGATATCCCATGCGATCATACGGTTGGCGATACGGTGGCAATGGCAAGAATCTTACTGCCGGCCTTACATCGTTTTAAATTAGATACCGTCGCAAAAAGCACTGAAGATTTCATTAGAAAACCATCATCGTGCGGTAGATGATGCAGAATGTACGGCACACATCTTTGTGAAGTTCATTGAAATGTTAAAAGAGCGCCATATCGAGACACTGAATGATCTGAACAGTCTTGGGGCAACGTCGGTCGATACGGTGAAAAAGCTGCCGACCCACCATGCGATCATCTTAGCACAGAAATGAAGTCGGAAGGATTAATCTCTATCGTCTCGTTTCCGAATCGCATCTGACGTATTATGCGAAAAGACCAAGGATTCCAAAGAGTCTTTACCTAAAATATAAAGAGGGACTCTGTATTGGTTCTGCCTGTGAAGCAGGAGAACTGTATCAGGCAATCTTAAACGGAAGACCACAGGAAGAGATCGCAAGACTGGTCAATTTCTATGACTATTTAGAGATCCAGCCGCTGGGCAATAATATGTTCATGTTAGAGAGTGACAAAGCTCCGGTGGAGACCATAGAGGAACTTCAGGAGATCAACCGTAAAATCTGCCGGTTAGGAGAGGAGTTCCACAAACCGGTGGTCGCAACCTGCGATGTCCACTTTTTAGACCCGCAGGATGAGGTTTACCGAAGGATCATCATGGCAGGCAAAGGCTTTAAGGATTCGGATGATCAGGCACCGTTGTATCTGCGTACTACCGAAGAAATGTTAGCAGAATTTGAGTATCTTGGCAGTGAAAAAGCCAGGGAGGTAGTCATTACAAATCCAAATAAGATTGCGGCGATGTGTGAACGCATTGAGCCGGTGCGTCCTGATAAATGTCCGCCGGTGATCGAGAATTCAGACCAGATGCTGCGTGATATCTGTTATAACAAGGCACATGAGATGTACGGGGAAGAACTGCCGCCGATCGTACAGGAACGTTTAGAAAGAGAATTAAATTCCATTATATCAAACGGCTATGCCGTAATGTATATCATTGCACAGAAGTTGGTGTGGAAATCAAATGAAGACGGCTATCTGGTAGGTTCCCGTGGTTCCGTAGGTTCTTCATTTGCGGCAACCATGTCGGGTATTACCGAGGTCAATCCGTTAAGACCACATTATTATTGTAAAAAATGCCACTACAGTGATTTTGATTCAAAAGAGGTATTAGCCTATGCAGGACGTTCCGGTTGTGATATGCCGGATAAGAACTGTCCGGTCTGCGGCGAGCCGCTGACGAAAGAGACGGCTTTGATATCCCATTTGAAACCTTCTTGGGATTTAAGGGAAATAAAGAGCCGGATATCGATCTGAACTTTTCCGGTGACTATCAGGGAAAGGCACACCGCTATACGGAGGTTATTTTCGGTGAGGGACAGACATTCCGTGCCGGAACGATCGGAACCTTAGCAGATAAGACCGCATTCGGTTATGCAAAGAATTATTATGAAGAGCGTGGAATTGCAAAGAGAAACTGTGAAATCGACCGGATCGTACAGGGCTGTGTCGGGATCCGCAGGACAACCGGACAGCATCCGGGTGGAATCATCGTACTTCCGGTAGGAGAAGAAATCTATTCCTTCACACCGGTACAGCATCCGGCGAACGATATGGAAACAGATATCATTACGACACACTTTGATTACCACTCAATCGATCACAACTTATTAAAATTAGATATACTCGGACACGATGATCCGACCATGATTCGTATGTTAGAGGATTTAACCGGAATTGATGCACAACAGATCCCTCTTGACGAACCAACGGTCATGTCCCTGTTTTTAAATACCAGTGCATTAGAGTAGAGCCGGAAGATTTAGGCGGATGTCCGTTAGGTTCACTTGGAATTCCGGAGTTTGGAACCGATTTTGTTATCCAGATGTTAATTGATACAAAACCGCAGAGTTTTTCCGATCTGATCCGTATTTCGGGTCTGTCCCATGGTACGGACGTGTGGTTAGAAATGCACAGACCCTGATCGAAGAGGGAAAAGCAACGATCTCCACGGCAATCTGCACGCGTGATGATATTATGATCTACCTGATCGGTATGGGCTTAGAGAGTGAGCTTTCCTTTACGATCATGGAGTCTGTCCGAAAAGGAAAAGGCTTAAAGGATGAGTGGATCGAGGAAATGAAGGCACATGATGTGCCGGACTGGTATATCTGGTCCTGTCAGAAGATCAAATACATGTTCCCGAAAGCGCATGCGGCAGCATACGTTATGATGGCATGGAGAATTTTGCTTATTGTAAAGTATATTATCCGCTTGCCTACTATGCAGCATTTTTCAGTATCCGTGCTACGGCATTCAACTACGAGCTGATGTGCCAGGGAAAAGGAAAAAACTGAATTATTTTATCAAGGATTACGAAAAGCGAAAAGATACCCTGACAAAAAAGGAGCAGGATACGGTAAAGGATATGCGTATTGTACAGGAGATGTATGCCAGAGGTTTTACTTTCTTACCGTTAGATGTTTATACCGCAAAGGCAAGGTATTTCCAGATCATAGATGGAAAGCTGATGCCGGCACTCAATACCATCGAAGGATTGGGTGATAAGGCGGCAGAAGCCATCGAAGATGCTGCAAAACAGGGAGCATTCCTGTCAAAAGATGATTTCAGACAGAGAACAAAGGTATCTAAGACCGTCATCGATCTGATGAGTGATCTCGGACTCTTAGAAGGACTTCCGGAGACGAACCAGTTATCCTTATTCGATTTTTAAATCAAGATTAAATGAAAATGCGAGGTTGCTTTATGGATACATATAAAGTAAAAAAATTAAATCATCCTATAAATTTAGAAATTGCAGTACCGGGTTCTAAAAGTATTACCAATCGTGCGCTTTTTTTAGCAGCTCTTGGAACCGGAGAGGTGCATTTAAAGGGAGTCCTTTTTCGGAGGATTCGAGATGTTTTTTAAGCAGCTTAGAATCTCTTGGTTTTTCAGTAGAGATCCGGGAAGAAGAAAAAGAGGTTATCGTAGGCGGCTGTGGAGGCGTGATCCCAAAGAAAGAAGCAGAAATCCATGTGGGAAGTGCCGGAACGGCAGCTCGTTTTCTAACGGCGATGCTGGCACTTTCCGAAGGAGTCTATACCATACAGGCATCGGAGCAGATGAAGCGCAGGCCTATGCGTCCGCTCTTTGAGGCATTAGAGCAGTTAGGGGCAGAATTTACCTATTTAGAAAAAAAAGGATTTCTTCCGGTGCGTGTGCGTGGAAAACGCGGCGGTTTTTAAGGAAGCATCGTTAGATATCAGCCGCAGTACCCAGTTTTTAAGTGCATTGCTGATGATGGCACCTGTTTTAGGCGAGGATTTTACAATCCACATTATGAGTGAGAAAAAAGACGGTTCTTATATCAGGATCACAAAAAAGATGATGGAGCAGTTCGGTGTGGAATGTACCTTTGATGGAGATTCTTACCATATAAAAAAGGGACAGAACTATCAAAGAGAAATCTATGAGATTGAGCCGGATGTCTCTGCAGCATGTTATTTTTATGCGATGGCGGCATTGACCGGAGGCAGGACGGTAGTAAAGAATGTCCATAAGGATTCGATGCAGGGAGATCTGCGATTTTTAGAAGTGTTAGAAAAATTAGGCTGTCATGTCACAGATACCGAAGCGGGAATTGAAGTGACAGGAACGAATGACGGACATTATCCGGGAATTACCGTAGATATGAATGATTTTTCAGACCAGACGATGACGCTTGCAGCATTAGCTCCATTTGCGGATTCGCCAACGACCATCCGAAATATCGGACATATCCGTTTACAGGAATCGGACCGGTTATCTGCGATTGCCAAAGAATTAACAAAAAAATGGGGATTCAGGTAGAAGAAGGGGAAGATTTCTTGGTGATTTATCCGGGTAAGCCACAACCATCACTGGTCAGTACCTATGAGGACCACCGGATGGCAATGGCATTTTCTCTGATCGGTTTAAGAAGCGAAGGAATTGTCATAGACAATCCGCTATGCTGTAAAAAAAGACATTTGAAGATTATTTTATCCTGTTAGATCGAATCATAAAGGATCACCGTTAAGGCTTACCATTAGTCTTTCACACTGGCATGGAAGGTGTTGAGATTAGCTGCACCGGTTGTCGGCGTATAGAAAATGGTATCATTTTCATTCAGTCTGCGGAAATAGACATAGCGTGAAGTAATATTGATATCCGTATAAATACCCTCAGAAATCACTTCAGAATTTGAACCGTCTGTCTGCATACGGCAAAGGGCAGGATTCTGATTTCTGCAATAGTAGATCGTACTGCCATAGACATTGAAACAGTCCACACGCTCATTTGTTAAGACGGTTTTCTCTTTGGTGTTCAGATTTACTTTTTTGTTAAGCAGTAATTGTTCGAACAATCCATATAGTAAGCCGTATCACCATCGACGATCGGCATCCAGCAGTCTCCGTCAAAAAATCTGGTTAGAACTTTTGGTTTCCGCATTCATGGAGTAGATGTGACGGTCGTTTTCTAATCCGTTGTAATATAAATAGTTGCCATTGGCAGAGCAGGTATAATAAGGCTGATCCTTAACCTGTTCTTTTTCTTTTCCATCAATTTTTACACGGTACATGGTAGTCGCAGTGTCCTTGTCATAGTGCAGATAGTACATATAATTGCCCAAAAGGGAGGCGTACATGGAAGGCTCCGGGTCTAAGATCACACGTCCTTTTCCGTTTTTGCGGTTGATACGGCAAAGGCTGTTATTATTCCAGCGTAAAAAGGAAAAATCACTGTTTTCTGCCTTATTGTTTCTGGCATAGTAAATGTAGTGCTCATCTGCATTGATAAAAGTTGCGGTATCGTTGCTTAATTTTTTGACATCATCTCCATTCAAAGACATGGAGTAAAGGCGGTAATTGTCATCGGGATTTGCAAAATAGACGGTACCGTCATACTCGCAGAACATGCCGCCGTTATAAAGGTTTCCGGCAGTGTTTCCATTGACATAGGTGTCATTAAAACGGGTTTTTGTATGGAAAAAATGTATGAGCCAGATGGCAATGATAAGCAGTACGGCTGCAATCGGAAGAATCCATTTCATCTTTTTACTCATGGTATGTATACTCCTTCTAAAATATATTTAAAATTCATGTAAAAATTATAGTTCATACGATGCTTTTTCGCAAGGAAATCTTGATATCAAAAGCGGGATAGGGTATGATAGAAAAAAAATATGACAGGGTGGAAAAAATGAAAGATTTACTGGAAATACGAGAGGAAATAGACCGCATTGACGGTCAGATGATCGAACTCTATGAAAAGCGCATGGAGTGTACCGCACAGGTGGCGGAATATAAGATTTCGACCGGAAAGAAGATTTTTGATAAAGAGCGGGAGCAGGCAAAATTAGAAAAAGCAGAGAGCCTTGCATCGAATACATTTAATAAACGAAGCGTCAGGGAATTGTTTGAACATATCATGTCGATGAGCCGGAAACGTCAATATCAGATTTTAACCGAACAGGGATTGACAAAAAAGCCGGATTTTATCTGTGAGGACAAGCTGGATTTTACCAAGGCAAGAGTGGTTTTTCAGGGTGTGGAAGGAGCGTACAGCGAAGCAGCCATGAAAGAATTCTTTGGCAGTGACACAGACAGTTTTCATGTGGAAACGTGGCGGGATGCGATGGAAGCTATTAAAAACGGAGAAGCGGATTATGCGGTACTTCCGATCGAGAATTCCTCAGCGGGAAGTGTTCGTGAGAACTACGATCTGTTAGTCGAATATGACCACTGCATTGTCGGTGAGCAGATCATAAAAAAATCGAACATGTGCTGTTAGGACTGCCGGAGGCAGAACTTTCAGATATCGATCAGGTCTATTCCCATCCACAGGCGTTGATGCAGTGCAGTAAGATATTAGAAGAACACCGTGACTGGGAAAAGATCAGCTTAAAGAATACAGCTGTTTCTGCAAAAAAAGTCAAAGAGGATGGAAAGAAGAATCAGGCGGCAATTGCAAGCAAACTGACTGCCGAATTATACGGGCTTAAGATCTTAAAAAGAAAATCTTTCGAATAATGCAGATAATTATACAAGATTTATCATCGTGACCGGAAAGCATGTCTTTGAAAAAGATGCGAAGAAGGTCAGCATCTGCTTTGAGATCCCGCATCAGAGCGGTTCTCTTTATCAGATGATCTCACATTTTATCTTTAATGGGATCAATATGACAAAGATTGAATCGAGACCGATTCAGGGAAAGAACTGGGAATACCGGTTTTTTATAGATATTGAAGGAAATCTGAATGACGGAGCAGTACAGAATGCATTAAACGGTTTGTCAGAAGAGACAAGCAAGTTAAAAATACTGGGTAATTATTAAGTGAGAAGAGGCGTAATGAAATGAAAAGTGCAGGCGAATTGATATTATACAAAGATTTTAACGGAACAGATGAAGAGATTTTTTATCCGATGGCATCGATCATTGAGCGGAGCAGACGCGGCGGAATGGATGCTAAGGAGGAGAGGCAGAAGTTCTACGAGTGTTTTCATCGATTGTTAGAAATATCTGCAAGTCATGGTTTTCAGGGAAATCTGTGGCATAACTATCTTACATATCTGTTGATCAGCAATGAAAATGCATACAGCAGAGCCTGTGAAATACGCGGAAATATCGAGGGAAGCATCAATGAGATCGCTCTGCATGATTTTGAGGTTTTCCGTTATTTCTTTGAATTTGATCTGGAAGAATTAGGACGAAAACTCGGAGTAGACTGTATTCCGGTACTTTTGCACTATGAGCGGTTTGAAGGAAACGGCAAGGTATTTAACAGCAGGATCCGCGACCGCATCTGTGATCTGAGTGTCCGGTTAGAGCAGACCGAAAATGTATCGGAATTTAAAGACTGTGTTACGGAATTTTACCGGGATTTTGGAGTGGGAAAACTCGGACTGCACAAGGCATTCCGCGTGGAACACCATGAAAATGGTGCAGGGATCGTACCGATCACAAATATCGCACATGTCCATTTAGACGATCTGGTCGGTTACGAACTTGCAAAGAAAAAATTAGTAGAAAATACGGAAGCATTTGTAGAAGGCAGGGCAGCAAATAACTGTCTTTTATTTGGAGATGCGGGAACCGGAAAGAGTTCAAGTATTAAGGCGATCATCAATCAGTATTATGATAAAGGTCTTCGGATGATCGAAATTTATAAGCACCAGTTTGGAGACTTACAGAGTGTGATCGCGCAGATCAAAAATCGTAATTACAAATTCATTATTTATATGGATGATCTGTCTTTTGAGGAGTTTGAGATCGAATATAAGTATTTAAAGGCAGTCATTGAAGGCGGCTTAGAGAAAAAACCGCAGAATGTTTTGATCTATGCAACTTCAAACCGCAGACATCTGATCCGCGAGAATTTCAGCGACAAAGAAGAAGTCAGAGAGGATATGCATACTTCCGATACGGTACAGGAAAAACTCTCCTTAGTATACCGTTTTGGCGTATCGATCTATTTTGGCGCACCAAACAAAAAAGAATTTCAGGAGATTGTGAAAGTTCTAGCAGAGAAGCATGGAATCAACATGCCGCAGGAGGAACTCCTTTTTAGAAGCCAATAAGTGGGAGTTAAGCAACGGCGGGCTGTCAGGAAGGACTGCCCAGCAGTTCATTGACCATCTGCTTGGAACGATGAAATAGTACCTGAGAGGAGAAATACATGAGGATTACAACATTTGCAGCAATCTATGTCGGTTCTTATGAGGTCAGCTTAAAGATCACGGAAATCTCAACAAAACGCAAGATAAGAGAGATTGATCTGATCAGAAGCAGGATCGGGATCGGCAGAAATATTTATAAACATAAAAAGTGGAAACAGAAGTCATGGAAGAACTCTGTGAGATCCTTTCAGAATATGAAGAGATCATGAAGTCTTACAGGGTAGATGCTTACCGTGTCTATGCAGGAGCCTTTTTAAAGGATGCAGGAAATGTTCTTTTTTGTCTTAGAGCAGATCCGGATCAGGACAGGACTGACTTTACAGATTTTAAGCAACTCCGAGCGGAGGTTTATCGGATATCAGTCAGTTGCGGCCAGAGAAGAATTTGATGCTATGACAAAAGAGGGAGCGGCGGTTGTCGATGTCGGCGGCGAAAGCATCCAGATCACACTCTTTTCCGAGGGCGGTGTGGTAACGACGCAGCACCTTGTTCTTGGAACCATGCGTTTGGCGGGAACAGCTTGCAGGGATCGGAAATACGGTTGCCCGTTTTGAAAAGCAGATGGAGGAGCTGATCAACAAAGAGATTGAAGTATTTAAGGCGATGTATCTGAAAAAAAGAGAACTGCGTTATCTGATCTTTTTAGGTGATTACAGCTTAGAACTGATGGAGAGTATTCAGGGAAACGGTGAGATCAAAACGGCAAAAACAGAAGTCTTTGCAGAACATTTAAAGGAGTTAGGCAGACAGACTCCGGAAGATGTGGCAGAGCAGTTGAAGTTGTCTACGGTAGACCCGCTGTTGTTACCATCCATTGTGATGTACCGCTGCATTGCACAGGAGCTTGGAACCGGCGAAGTCTGGGTTCCGGGAAATAATATCAGTGACGGTATGGCATATCAGTATGCAAGTGAGAATAAATTATTAAAATCCGTACATGATTTTGATAACGACGTATTAAGTGCGGCGACCAACCTCTCGAAACGTTATCACAGCTATTCACCGCATATTGATGCACTGACAAAAATGTCAACCATGATTTTTCATGCAATTCAGAAAGTACATGGTATGGGAAGCAGAGAACTATTGCTGCTTCAGGTCGCAGCCATCCTGCATGATTGTGGAAAATTTGTCAGTCTTGCCAACGGACCGGACTGTGCCTATGACATCATCATGGCATCAGAGATCATCGGACTGTCCCATTTAGAACGTGAGATCGTGGCAAGTACCGTGCGCTACAACACCAGACCGTTAGACCCCTATGAACGGGTAGCCGATAAAATGGATGTACAAAGCTATATGACAGCAGCGAAGTTAGCTGCCATCCTTCGGGTGTCTAATGCATTAGACCGTAGCCATAAACAGAAATTCAGTACGATCAAAGTTGTATTAAAAAATAAAAAGAACTTCTGATTACGGTAGAAACAAAAAGATGACATTATTTTTTTAGAAAAAGGGCTGTTGGCAAATAAATCAGACAGCTTTGAAGCAATCTTTGGGATCAAACCGGTTCTTCGGGAAAAGAGAAAGTTATAAGGAGGAAACAATGGAAGAAAAAAAAATGTTTTTTTTAAGCCCGGAATATTATGAAAACAGGGAATTAAGCTGGCTCAAATTCAACGGCAGAGTCTTAAATGAAGCACGGGATAAATCCATTCCTCTTTTAGAGCGTTTAAAATTTGTCAGTATCACATCCTCAAATCTCGATGAATTTTTCATGGTAAGAGTCGCGTCCTTAAGAGATATGGTGCATGCGGATTACAAAAAAACAGATATTGCGGGAATGACGGCAACGGAACAGTTAGAAAAGATCAATGTGGCAACCAGAGAACTGGTGGAGCTACAGTATTCCACCTATAACCGTTCGCTGGTTCCACAGTTAGAAACGAAGGGAATCCGCATCATCGATGCTTTTGAAGAATTGACTGCAGAGCAGCAGGAATTTGTGGATAAATATTTTGAGGAAACGGTTTATCCGGTGCTTACGCCGATGGCTGTAGATGCGTCCCGTGTCCGTTTCCGTTGATCCGTAATAAGACCTTGAACATTGCCACATTTTTATTAAAAAAAGGTGAGAAAAAGAAAGAAGAGAACTATGAATTTGCTACGGTACAGGTGCCGGGGAGTACTACCGCGTATCATACCGATCCCGGATGGAGAGAATCACAGTTTTATCCTGTTAGAGCAGATCATTGAAAAAAATATGGAACGGCTTTTCTTAAATTACGATGTAATTTGTGCTTATCCATACCGTATCATGAGAAATGCAGACCTTACCATTGATGAGGACGAAGCAGAGGATTTATTACAGGAAATCCAAAAGCAGTTAAAAAAACGTCAGTGGGGCGAGATCATCCGATTAGAGGTCGAGGATAAGATTGACAAAAAACTGCTTCATTTTTTAAAGGATGAGTTACAGATTCCAAAGGATGATATCTATAAAATTAACGGACCGCTGGATCTGACATTTTTAATGAAAGTCTATGGCATTGAAGGTTGTGATGATCTGCGTTATGCACCGTACAAACCGCAGAAGGTGCCAAAAATCCCGGCAGGCTGCGACATCTTTGAGGCAATCCGAAAAGAAGATATTCTGCTGCATCATCCATACCAGACCTTTGATCCGGTCGTGGATTTTATCCGTCAGGCGGCAGTGGACCCGGATGTACTGGCCATCAAACAGACCCTATACCGTGTCAGCGGTAATTCGCCGATCATTGCATCCTTGGCACTAGCTGCAGAAAACGGAAAACAGGTATCTGTTTTAGTAGAGTTAAAGGCACGTTTTGATGAAGAGAATAACATTGTCTGGGCGAAAAAATTAGAAAAAGCCGGATGTCATGTTATCTATGGTTTAGTCGGTTTGAAAACACACAGTAAGATCGCACTGGTGGTACGAAAAGAAGAAGACGGCATCCGCAGATATGTGCATTTAGGAACCGGAAATTACAATGATTCCACGGCAAAACTCTATACCGACTGTGGAATGTTTACCTGCTCCGAGGCAATCGGAGAGGATGCTACGGCAGTCTTTAATATGCTCTCCGGCTATTCCGAACCGTCTACATGGAATAAATTAGTCATTGCACCGATCTGGCTTCGTAAGAAGTTCTTAAGCCTGATCCAGCGTGAGACAAGGAATGCAAGGGCTGGAAGGGAAGCAAGGATCGTAGCAAAGATGAATTCTCTTTTTGTGATCAGGGGATCATTGCGGCACTTTATGAAGCATCGGCAGTAGGAGTCAAGATTGATTTAGTAGTCCGCGGTATCTGCTGTCTGAAAACGGGAATTCCGGGGATCAGCGAGAATATCCATGTGCGTTCCATTGTCGGAAACTTCTTAGAGCACAGCAGGATCTTCTATTTTTTTATAATGACGGATTTGAAGATGTCTACATGGGAAGTGCAGACTGGATGCCAAGAAACTTAGACCGCCGTGTAGAAATCCTGTTTCCGGTAGAGGATGAACAGTTGAAAAAACAGGTGATGCACATCTTAGAAGTAGAGAGCTTGCAGATAACGTCAAAGCCCATATCCTGAATGCCGACGGTCAGTATGTGAAAGTCGATAAACGTGGAAAAGTGTTAGTCAATTCACAGGAGCAGTTCTGTGAGGAAGCGAAGAACAGCTTTGTGGAAGAAAAAAGAGGAACACAGAGAGCGTGTCTTTATTCCGGCGGAACAGGCAGAGGATGACAGACAGTAGGAGGAACAGGGAATGGAAACAAAGATTTTATTTGCAGACATTGACGGGACACTGCTCAATGACCAAAAAGGAGATTCCAAAAGAAAATATGACAGCCATTCAAAAAGCGTTAGACTGTGGACATTATGTGGTTGTGGCAACCGGAAGACCATTAGACAGTGCCAAGGCGGTGGCAAAGGATTTAGGACTGATGATGCCAGGATGCTATCTGATTGCCTATAATGGAGCGATTGTTTACGATTGTGGAAATGAAAAGGTCTTAAAAAAAGAGTCTCTTCCACTTGCCTATGTAAAAGAGTTGTTTGAACGTGCAAAAAAAGCGGGGCTTTACATTCAGACTTACAAGGGCAATCAAATCATTACGACACAGGATTCGCCGGAGTTAGAGGCATACCGCAATCATACCAAGCTGCCTTATCAGGTCGTGGAGGATGTGTTTGCGGTGTTAGATGAAGAACCGCAGAAAGCAATGCTGATTCATTTAACCGACAAGTCTAAATTAGAGCAGTTTCAGAAGGATAATATGGAGTGGCAGGAGGGAAAATGCATCAGCCTTTTCTCTATGGACACCTATTTAGAATACTGCCCACCGGGAGCAACAAAAGCAGCCGGTGTGGATTTCATATGTGAATACTTAGATGTTCCGCTCAAAAAAACACCGTCGCAGCCGGTGATGAAAGGAACGATATCCCGATGCTGCAGGAGGCACACATCGGAGTTGCAATGAAAAATGCAAAAGAGGAAGTGAAAGCGTGTGCAGACTATGTGACGCAACGCACGAATAATGAGGCTGGAATCGCAGAAGTAATTGAAAAATTCTTACTGTCCGAATCATAACAGATCACGGATAGTAAGAATATCAGATGTCACCTCAAAGCACCCCGGCGGCTTTTTTTTTGATCGGAATGAGAATCTCATCCGGGATCAAAAGGCCGCCTTTTCCTGTGCCTAAATGCAGGTAGGGTTTATTTGCTCCGTGATAATCAGAACCACCGCTGATCAATAGATCGTATTCTTTTTGCGATTCGGCGAAAATTGCGTTCGTCTCCAGGAGAGTTTGCTGAATAGACAGCCTCAATACCGGTCAGTCCATGCTCTTTGAGTTCTTGGATAAATGCTTTTAAACGGTCAAAATTCATATGACAGAGTACCGGATGTGCAAAAAATGCAACGCCGCCGGCAAGCCGGATTAACCGGATCGCCTCAAACGGATCGATTTTTTCGCGTGGCACATAGCAGCGGCATCCGTCTCCGAGATACTTTGCAAATACGGTTTCACGGTCTTTGACCATACCGTGTTCCACCAGATATTTAGCAAAATGAGCACGGGTAATGACGCTTTCGGGATTTTCACGATATAAATCCTCCATGGTAATCGCAAACCCTTCTTTTTTGCAAAAAGAACCGTCATTTTTTTCGTTTCGAAGATCACGGCTGTTAACAAAGGTATCTAAATGCTTTAAAAAATCAGGATTGTTTTCATCAATATAATATCCTAAAATATGCACTTCTTTTCCTTCGTAGTCGGTAGACAGCTCAATCCCCGGGATCAGTTCAATGCCGGCTTCTTTTGCAGCCGGGCGGGCATACTTCAAACCGCCAATGGTATCATGGTCAGTCAGGGCAAAGGCATGAAGTCCCGCCTGCTTTGCAAGTGCGACAAGTTCGAGCGGTGTGTCCGTGCCATCGGATTCTGTAGAATGTACATGTAGATCGATCATGGAAAAACCTCTTTTCTGGATAGATATTTTCTTCATTTTCTCAAACAATTTCCAGTGGGTCAAGTAGAAAGATAAGTGTCTAAACCACCTTGCGAAAAAAGGACTCTATATAGTACAATAAAGCCGATATTTGATGATTCATTCCAAAAGAGAAACATATGGAAAAATTCGTTGAGTGAGGTAGTATTATGGAAGAAAAAGTAATTACAGATGTAGAACGAAATAATCTGACAGCAATGAGGGCATATATCATTGATACCGTGGTAATGTTGACGTTTTGTGTATTGCAGGCAGCGACCGGATTGCAGACATGGCTGTATGTGCTTGGACTTTCGATATTGGGACTGGTTCCGGCGGGACTGGAACTGGCGTACTGGAAAAAAAGACCATAACACACCGATGATCAAGCATTTTGTTGCCATTGGTTTTGCGATTTTTATAGTGTTGCATTGTTTACGGCAAAAAAATAATCTGGTATTTGCATTTGTAATACCTATGATCCTGATCGTCTCCGTATATAATGATGTGCGGTATTCCATTATGATCAATACAGGAACCGTAATTGAAAGCCTGCTAGTGGGAATTATCGGAGCAAAGACCGGAAGATTCGGTTATGCCGGCAGTGATTCTGCGATTATCCAGGTCGTGATCATGATCTTAGTGGGAATCTATTCGATTATGGCAGCAAGAACTGCACAGAGCAATGCAGAGCACAAGGTAGGACGGATCAAAAAAGTGCAAAAAGCCAGACGGAGGCAGTTTTAAAGAATATGGAGGAACTCTCCGAGACCTTAAAGACAGGAATTGAGGCAACTTACATAGATTTAGAAAAATTAGAGCGTGCATCCGGCGTCACCAAAGAAGCAATGCAGGGCGTTTCCGTGGGAGCAAACGATACAGCATTAGCCGTACAGGATCAGCTTTTACAGACAGAAGAGATCCAAAAGAAAGTAGATGTTGTCAATGATGCGAACGAGCAGATCGTGAGACAGTATGCAGCAGACCCTTTCCGTTTTAAAAAGACGGAAATCAGGACATGGAGGTACTGGTACAAAAAAAGTAGAAGTATCAGTAAAAAATGGTGCAGATGTTGCGGAAAAACTCCAGACACTGGATAAATACATGGAGCAGATGAATACGATCGTCGAACTGATCAAAAGCATTGCTTCCCAGACAAGCCTGCTTGCACTGAATGCAAGTATTGAGGCGGCAAGAGCCGGGGAGGCAGGAAAAGGATTTGCGGTAGTGGCAACGGAGATTTCCGGCATGGCATCCCAGACCAATGAAGCAACGGTACATATTACGGAGCTGATCGAAAATGTATCGACTGCCATTACGGAAGTGGTAGAGGTTATTTACCAGATGATTTCCGGTATCAATGAGGAAAAACAGTCCGTAGAGAATACCGCGGGAAGTTTTCAGTCCATCCAGCATAATACCCTTGCAATACAAAGCCAGGTGGAAAATCTGACACACAGTGTAGAGGAGTTAAAAGAGGCAAACCGTGTGATCATGGAGTCCATTCAGACCATTTCCGCCGTTTCAGAGGAAGTGTCTGCCCATGCAGGTGAGACCATGAATGCCGAAGAAGAAAATACAGACACTTTGAAAAAAGATTGAAGAGAGAATGAAAGTCTTAGTCAAAACGGTCAGTGAGAAAAACACTCAGAATTGAGTCTTGTAAAGAATAAGCGGAAGATGATGGATTAGCATTGTATTCAAAATCTTTTGGCAAAAATGTAGTATAAAACAATTGACATCGTAGAAGGTCTGTGATATAGTCATGAAGTTGTTAGAAAACAAAGTAGAGTATCCACTCTCACCTTAGCGCAAATGAGCGACTAAGCGGTCATATTTCAGATGACAATGTTTATTTGAGTAATGATTGTGGATAGTCTGCCTATCCACTTTTTTTTTCGAGCAAAATCAAATAATAATTTGGAGGTATAAGACCATTAGCGAGTTAATGATCAATGAACAAATCAAAGATAAGGAAGTACGTCTGATTGGTCCGGACGGCGAACAGCTTGGCAGCGTGTCATCCAGAGAAGCTTTGAAACGTGCCGAAGAGGCAGAGTTGGATTTGGTGAAGATTGCACCGAAGGCAAAACCACCGGTTTGTAAAATTATTGACTACGGAAAATACAGATACGAGCTGGCGAGAAAAGAAAAAGAAGCAAAGAAAAAAGCAGAAAACCGTTGAGGTCAAAGAGATTCGTCTGTCTCCAAATATTGAAGCAAACGATTTGAACACGAAAATGAATTCTGCGCGCAAGTTTCTTGCAAAAGGCAATAAAGTAAAGGTTACCCTGCGTTTCAGGGGAAGAGAAATGGCGCATATGAATAGCAGTAAGCACATCTTAGATGACATCGCAAAAAGAGTTAGAAGAGGTGGCAGTAGTGGAAAAAGCACCAAAGGTAGAGGGCAGAAGCGTTTCTATGGTGTTGGCAGAGAAAAAATAATACAACTAGGAGGAATATATCATGCCAAAAATGAAGACAAACAGAGCAGCAGCAAAACGTTTTAAAAGACAGGAAGCGGAAACTTAAAGAGAAAATAAAGCATACAGAAGACATATCTTAACCAAGAAGTCTGCAAAGACCAAGAGAAATCTGAGAAAGCAGCCGTTAGTAGATTCTACAAACGTTAAGAATATGAAGAAGATTTTACCATATTTATAAGAATCAGATTAGGAGGAAAAAGATCATGGCAAGAGTTAAAGGCGGAATGAACGCAAAGAAAAAACATAATAGAACATTAAAATTAGCAAAAGGATACAGAGGAGCCCGTTCCAAACAGTATCGTGTTGCAAAACAGTCTGTAATGAGAGCATTAACAAGTTCTTATGCAGGTAGAAAAGAGAGAAAACGTCAGTTCAGACAGTTATGGATCGCACGTATCAATGCAGCAGCTCGTATGAACGGAATCTCTTACAGCCAGTTTATGCACGGTTTAAAATTAGCAGGTGTTGAGATGAACCGTAAGATGTTAGCAGAGATGGCAGTTAATGATGCAGAAGGATTTGCAACATTAGCAGAATTAGCAAAAAAGTAAAAAGTAGTTTAATGAAATTTAGGACAACTTCATGTGAAATACAGAAGTTGTCCTTTTTAAGGAGGAAACGGTATGAGTATTTTAGTGACCGGAGGTGCCGGATTTATTGGAAGCCACACCTGTGTAGAACTTTTAGAAAACGGATATGATGTAGTTGTCGTTGACAACCTGAGCAACTCCTGCGAGAAGTCTTTAGAGCGTGTTAAAGAGATTACCGGAAAAAGAGGTTACTTTTTATAAAGGCGACATTTTTAGACAGAGAGTTCTTAGAAGGCGTTTTTGAAAAAAGAGGACATTACATCCTGTATTCATTTTGCCGGTTTGAAAGCAGTTGGTGAATCAGTCGAAAAACCATGGGAATATTATCACAATAATCTGACCGGAACCTTGATCTTAGTGGATGTATTGAAAAAATATGGTGCGAAGAATCTGATTTTTTCATCTTCTGCAACCGTTTATGGAGATCCGGCACAGATTCCGATCACCGAAGAATGTCCAAAAAGGTCAGTGCACGAATCCATATGGCTGGACAAAATCCATGTTAGAGCAGGTTCTGACGGACATTCAAAAAGGCAGATCCGGATTGAATATTGTACTGCTTCGCTACTTTAATCCGATTGGCGCACATGAGAGCGGTTTAATCGGAGAAAATCCCAATGGGATTCGAACAATCTGATGCCTTACATCACACAGGTTGCAGTCGGCAAGCTGAAAGAGCTGGGTGTATTTGGTAATGACTATGATACGCCGGATGGAACCGGAGTGCGTGATTTTATCCATGTTATGGATTTAGCAAAAGGCCATGTAAAAGCCTTGAAAAAAAAGCTAGAAGATCATTCCGGACTCAGTATTTACAATTTGGGAACCGGAGTGGGATACAGTGTCTTAGATGTGGTAAAGAATTTTGAAAAAAAAGCAACCGGAATTCAGATTCCATATGAGATCAAGCCTCGCCGTGCCGGAGATATTGCAACCTGCTATTCGGATGCATCCAAAGCAAAAAAAGAGAGCTTGGCTGGGAAGCAGAATACGGAATTTTAGAAATGTGCCGTGACTCCTGGAACTGGCAGAAAAAAAGAATCCAAACGGCTATTAGATCGAAAATTGTCGAAATTCATCAAAATGTCTGTTTTGTCGAAAACAGGCATTTTTTTTGTTGAAATTTTTGTGAAAAATCATAAAATAGTAAATATATGGGGTATGAGAAATTGTAGGGCATGCAAATAGCAGTACATCATAAAAATCTTAGATTCATGTCTGATATCGAGTTTAAATCCCAACAGAAACATTAAAAAAATCATTTTATATAGTAAGAGAGCAGATTAGAAAAGTATGAAACAAATCGTGATTAGTATATTAAAAACAATCTTTAAAATTATTAAGGCTGTATTGTGTGTTGCAGGAGTGATGGCGGTTATTCTTTCTCTTGAAGTTACTAAGAATATTATAAAAGATAAAGAAAACGGAGATACCAATGACTCACAGGAAATTAGTATTGAAGTTTCCGGGAAAATTCCAGTACAACAGGTAGAACAAGAGAATGATAACAATAAGCAACATTATGCAACACTTCAAGAAGCATCGCAGCATACGGAAGTATTTACGGAAGAAGGGGGAGAGTACGATACGCAGATAGAACATATTATTGCAGTGTTTGAAAACAGTAAAGAGGTTATTGCAGCATATCACTCTGCAAAAAGTCCAAAACAAATGCACGTTTATGAAGAGTTAGCACATTTTCAAATAAGTAAAGAAGATGAAAAAAAGAAAATATTTACATGTTCGTTCACATACGAAAGATTATTATAGAGGAGGAGAGTATGAAGATGATGCAAATGAAATGATAAGGAGTGAGTTGATCGGTAGTGATTATACACAGTCTGCTAATATAAGTTATCCAAGCGGACGTTTTGCCTATGGAGATACCCCTAAGTGTATGATGAAAAAGGGAGAAGAGATTAGAAAACTTCGTGTAGAAGGTCAAAAGCCTGATGGAATTATAGAAAACATAAGCATTTTGAGAGATATGGTATTTTTGGTATTTTACAGATTTGCAGAGTGATAAAAGTGGACAAAAATTAAATTATACATTAGGGGCAGAAGAGGATGAGTAAGAAGAAAAAAGTATGGAGAATCATTACAGATGTATTAGCAGTGTTAGGGGTACTGTTTATCGTATACATGTCAGTTATGATTTATCAAGAAAGAAAAAAAAATTGATTAAAATTGACCCTAACCTAGAAGAATCCTATACCGGTGAATACCCGCGTTATGTTAGCGAAGTCAACGAAGATGATATACCCGATGAAGAGTATTATCCAACCATGGAAGAAGCCCTACAAAAGGCAGATGTCTATTATGATGAGTATGAACCGTATCAGAAAAATATAGATAATCTTTTAGTTGATATGGAGAATGAACAGTACAGATTCATCTATTATCAATCCATTCAAAAGAAAAAGAGTATGAATACGTTTGCAACGTTTAAGATACGGGAAGTGAACG